>Ga0116228_10000022_pt1 | contig 81507 bp, 53 predicted proteins | sample S1TSphfallax_2_FD_89694 | JGI IMG/M metagenome (GOLD analysis project Ga0116228, IMG submission 89694) | Host-associated microbial communities from peat moss isolated from Minnesota, USA - S1T2_Fc - Sphagnum fallax MG | ecosystem: Host-associated > Plants > Peat moss > Unclassified | place...
AAAATCGTATTGCCCATGCAAGAAATCAAACAAAATTATGTCCCATAATATGGCATCCATAAAAAATCCTAGGTCTTTATGCACAAAATAATTGTAAAATCTCAACCCATTATATTGAATAACAATCTAATGAACTTATTATAGTGAGTTAGGCAACGCACTTGTAACTTGATGTAATTAAATTATTACTTATGTAATTACTCAAAGGTTAAATTTGGTAATTTACTTGGTGATTGGATTTCATAACTTAATTATGGTTTGGTCATAGTTTCAATTAATGTGCATTGATTCACACATTATAATTCATGTGAAAAGTTTTTTTCACATTAATGTGCAGGTTCAATCATATGGGGAACCATGTGACGTGTAAACTTTTGAAAATATATTGTTTAGTTTCCTTTTGGTTAGTATATAATTGAATGTTTATGACCTTTGGAGTCACTTTCATTTTATGAGAACAAGTTGTTATATGAATGCACAGTTACATTCAATAAAATTGTGAAGGGAATTGAAATTTTAGTCTTCAAAGGTTTTGATAAAGTTTATGATTATGTGAAATACATGGCAAAAAAATGATGTGGCATAATAATTACATGTAGAAAATAAAAAGGTGAAAAGACATTTGTGCAAACAAGAACATAGATTTTCATCCCTATGTAATAAACATACATAGTTTTGGTCATAAACCCACTTGTTGGTCTACACAACCAACATAATGGACAAGGGTGAAGCCTTTTGACATTAACATCTACAATAGAAGTTTGAACGACTTCAAAGAAAATTCCATGTTCAATATACACATTTTGGTCACTATTTTAAATGTATTATCATTATTGGAAAATTATGTGATATAATGTAGTCAAGAAAATGACAATCTTTGCCACACCAAACTTTAATATGCTTGTTGCATGCATTTGAAAGAGCAATTGACCCTGGTTACAAGGAATATTCACAAAAGCCTGGGCTTCTGGACTGGAAGATCCAAATTTGCCAAGTCAGCAAATAGATGGCAAAATCAGCTACTAGAGCCAATGCCGTCATTTCTACGTACCTACTGTAGTTTCTGACCTACTTAGCTACTTTACGACCTAGTTACAGACCTTTACAGTAGGGAACATGTCCAAGGGGCACACTCTGCCTCCTACGTTGGCTAGGTAGGCAGCGCGTCGGGGAAGACGCCGGAGCAGGTGACCGCATTAAGGATCGTGCGGTTACCGCGTCAAGTGCCAGAACTCGGCGCGTGAATGCCGCGACGCTCGGCGTGCGCCGGCTACATTCTCTTCCTCTTTGTCTTCTTCTTTTCTCCCTTTTTTCGCGTTCGTAACAGCATTTTATCTGCACAGCAGCAGTAGCAATCTGAGCTTCGTAGTAGCAGTAGACGTTACAACAATCTCAAGTGGGGTTTCGCGAGACGTAGTTGCCAGTGTCTGATTCTTTCACGACCAGTCGCTTTCTGTGGCGTTGTCATTTGCTTCGAGTCCCGAGCAGCCAACTACACAGACACCTAAGTTACCCCAAGTGCTCTTGCGTCCGCAGCTCCCTTTTTTCCTGTGAAAGCAGAGCATTTGGAGAGAGAGAGAGAGAGAGAGAGGGGAGGGGGAGAGGTGTGTGTGTGTTTGTGTTTGTTGGTTGTGAATGTGACTGCATTCTGATAGAATTGGCGGGCGGGCGTAAGTGGTAGTACCTGGCCCAGCAAATTTTCTTTGTGTCTTGCAAGAAGTAGTAATGGCGGCGGTGCAGAGGAGTAACTCTACCATGAAGGAGCCCATTTTACCTCGGACAAGCTCGACGTTGAAGGGGAGTCTGCAGCAGCAGCTGCCTGTGAAGTCATTGACGTCCACGTCTTTGAAGCTGGATGCAGTCATGGGAGCGAACAAGTTCAGCTCTGCCATCCGTAACCGTAATATCGTGATCGGGGTGCTGTCCACATTCCTGTTGCTCACAATCGTTTCGTGGCCCTGGCATGGGAGCGTCGGTCCGTCGTTTGCGGCATATCAGAGGGATGATGACAGCCCATTGCAGGGCGTCAGTCGTGTGGGTGAAGGTACTAGATCTGATCCGTTTCAGACCAAATGGGCGAATGCCGCCCGAGTTCTCCCGTATCATCGCCAACTTTCGGTATCGAAGCAGCTCGGGAGCAGTAAGTTTCTCGTCACGCCTGAACCGCTGGTTGTCCCCTACCACAAAGGACCTGTACTCACAGGGAACAAGCAAGGGGTGCTCAAGGTCTACTTGATCTATTACGGTCTCTTCAGTCTCAGTCAAAGAGCTACACTGGGGGAGTTTTTGGCATCTTTCGCTGGCAAAGCCGTGAAGGGAACCCCCACTGTTGCTGGCTGGTGGGCTATCACCAAAGGGTTCAAGGACGCAGAAAAGGTATCCGTTGCACCAACCGTGATTGCCGGAGACGTGTATGACTACGTCACGTACATCAAAGGCAAAACGCTCAAGGTCTCTGATGTTGAAGCTCTGGTCATAGATGCAATCACCACTGGTCAGCTTCCTTTAGACACATCCGGATTGTACGTTGTGCTCACAGCTGCTAATGTTGCAGTACAAGGCTTCTGTAGCCAAGAATGTGGAACGCACTTGTACACCACACCTGTGAAGGCGACTCATAACCATGTTCTCCCTTACGCCTGGGTCGGCAATGCCGTCAAACAGTGTCCAGGTTTCTGCGACTGGCCTTACGCACAGGCTGCCCCTGGCACTGGACCCAACACCCCAGCTCTGAAACCGCCAAACAGCGACTTGGGAATCGATGGAATGATCATCACACTGGCGTCCCTGATTGCGGGAGCTGCAACCGATCCGTACGGCAACGGCTATTTCCAAGGAGATGCAGACGACCCCTTAGAAATCGCAGGCGTTTGCGGTGGAATCTATGGTGAGGGTGCATATCCTGGATACCCTGGGAATCTCTTGACTAACAAGAAAGGAGCTAGCTTCAATGCTCAGGGGGTGAAGGGTCGTCAGTTTCTACTGCCATGGATCTACAATCCAGCTACGCAACAGTGTGCAGGGCAGGTCTAAGATGGGGCCGTTTCCAATTCCAGTTCAGCTAAATTGTAATACTCTTTTTTGCCTTGTACATGCATCTGAGCTGCAGCTGAGAAACGAAAAATTTCTCACAAACTGCTAATAGGGTGGCCGATGTGTTGCAAGTGTTCTTTCTGTTCTAGGTTTAGATTTCTTCTGCATTTGGTGTTTTCACGGCTGGTGTTGCTGAAGGGATCTTCAGCCCAGAAAAAGATAAACTTTTGTTTGAATCCACATGAGCTTTTGTTTGATTCTACAAAAGTTCTTTGGTACTATGACTTCAAATATTGAGGTTTAGAGATTAGGGAAATCCCTCTACTCTTTGAATCTAGGCTCTTCTCTCTCTGTTACTCACAAAGAAGATATTAATTAAAGCTGTTGAACTTTGAAGCTTGGTTGCTCAGTTGAGCCATCAGAAGCATATATGACATTTAGACCTGCTTAAAATTTTACATGCAGTTCTGTTGCAAAAGTGTGATTGGAATGATATATACTCCATGAAACCATTTTGCAGATCAAAATATCTCTCCACAAGGTGGGGATACAGTGGAAATTGTTTTCATTAGTGATGGAAGACTGGGTAGGAGTGAATTAGTTTGATCACTGACTGATCTATATCTCTGCAGCTCAAAACTGGGCTACCAGAAACTCTGAAGTTTTATACCACATCCTTCCTGAGCTTTGAGCTATTGCTGATTCAGACTGTGGTGGGTGTTTTCTCTTTAAACTAGTATAAGCTTCGATGATAATGCCAGTGCTTCGGAGCCCAATTGACTGAATCAACACATATTATGAGTATTGAAGCACATTCATAACTCATGCTTGAATGTTCAAACATTGAAGATGTTGTCATCTTCAATTCATTGACCTTCAAACTCCACAAGATGTAGCAGGGTTCTTGATGGAATTGAAGGGGTCAAATGAATCTCTTAAAGTAGATTAGGTCACACATATCACCCAATGGGCCTTTGGCAAGACAAGACACCCCTCTCATCTTCCCATTACCACAACATTGGAGCCTTAGATGCAAGAATGTATTGGGCTTGTGCAAGAGATGGGTTGCCCAAATAGTCAAGGCTTTCTCTAAAGATTGGACAAATTCCCCTGCCATGGATACATAATGATATAATAATGGAAGTCAGTATAGTTGATTGACATTAGTTTAGGCAGATGTCACTTTGCAGCCTAGCTTTGTAAACTTAATGCCCATGTATGGTTTGTTTTTCATGTTTTGAATGGAACTCACTTAGCCATTTACATTCTACATGCTTGCTATTTTTTTCATATGTGGTTAGGGTTATATTGCTTGCTGTGTTGAAGTTCATTATAGTTGTTGTGCCCACAATAGATTTGTGATAATTATTTTCATTGATATGAAGGTCATTTGTAGCTTTTTTGTAAATGAAGAAGGTTGATTTTTTCAATAAATAGGTTCATGTGCTTAACTTCGATCACAATTTATTCTTTTTTGTGCTTTGACTGATTTATTGTTTTATCTTTCAATCATTGATGAAAGAGTTGCATACAATAAAGCTTTCACTACTCAAGTTTACATAAGAAGATGTCTTATATTACATGCTGAAATAGATAAAAGTAAGACTATTTTTCTTAGTATATTTCAAAGGATGCCAACTAAATCAAACGCTTTATAAGCCACATGAAAATGGAAAAAAAAAAGAACTTTTTCAAGAGTTGTATTCAACTATAAGATGGCAATGAACAACAATGACAATGCAAATGAAAGGACTTTAAAATGAGAAAGGGACATTAACAAATATAATAATGGTTTATTCAAACATGGAGATATGGGCGATAAACTTGAAAATGATTCAAATTACTATTCAAACATGTATGGAATTGTGAATAACTAGTTGACCTAGCTACTGATGGCATCGTTAACTTCTATAGAATTTTTGTATGTCAAAATTAAAGTTAAGAAAATTATTTTGTAAGTAAAATCTTTTAAAAATAACATTTATGTCATTAATATCATCGATTCCCTATAATCTCTAATTCCTATGTGATAGCCTATTGAAAAGAGTACTTTCTACTTCTACTACAATTTCAAAAACATTGTGCAACACTAGAGCTTGACCTTAAGGTTTCAATCTCAAAGCTCTAATTGTAATTCACACTTCTTGCCTCAAAGTTCACATGACATACATGCCTTAGAACTCTAATTACATTCTACATCTTAAAGGTTGCTTCACATTTCACATTTCAAAGTCTTGTAGGCTTAGCACTGCCTTCCACATTTTCACTACAATTTTATGCATTCGTCATATTTTTTAATAGAGCATTTTACGTACACACATTCTACCAACATAAATTCCAATGGTAGATTCAAACTCACAAAAACTTGGCACAATGGAAAATTCAAAATGAAGAGAGAAAGGAAGTGGGAATACTTCACAACAACAAAACACCAATTGGATTCAAGTCAAAGTGTTGGTGTTGATTAGCTACAAGCACAAAAAAATAACACCTTGAAGCATATCCTTAATCCAAAAGCCAATATGATTCCTACAACATTTAAAAGTGGAAGAAAATTTTAGAAAGCCTACATACAATTACAAAATCAAAATCTCCATGCAACAACAAAATGTGTAAAGACAAGAGAAACTCCATCAATGGAAACTTCACAAAGATCTCCAACTACCACGAAGGTACTAAGCATAACACCTCCTATTGGGGTTCAATTATAAAATAGAGAGACAAGTTTTATTTGCCAAAGCAATTCAATAAAAAATGTTATGTTTAATTGAAGCTTTCCCATGGAAAAGTCACATCAATGTTCCATTGCATGTGTGGGATTTACACATGCATGCTTGAGATGATGTTTATGCATAGATGAAAGAAGAACAAGAAAAACACTTCCCTACATAGTCCAATCATTCTTTCATGCAAGACTTGTGTAGAGAGGATATCATTTTTAAAGAAAGCCAAAAGCTTGGACAACAATTCAATTAAGAGCAAAACTAGGGAATCAATCTAGATTAATCTTGCTTATTCACAATTCTTTGGAGCTAGCCATCCTTGTGGTCCTCCAATCGTTAGTCTTGTCCATATGTTCCATCCAATTGTACAACTCCTATGAAAGGTATGAAGTAGCCAACAATTGGAGTTTCAATAACAACTCTCAAGAGCACAAGAATAAAGAAGAAGAAATCATCTATTTTCATGCTAGTCATTGAAGCCATTAACAAAAACAACAAGGTACTTGTTGATGCAATGAATCAAATGAATGTTGTTCAATTAGACATTTAAAAGGACAAAGCATAATCACATGAAAAAAGATTCAAGCAACATCTAAAATACTTGAAGGAGAAAGATAAGAAAAATCATAAAATGAATAAAAACATGGTGAACATCTTATTAAACCTTAATATTACTTGTGCCATGCCTTCATTAAAGATCACACACACATGTTTTCACTAATCATTCTTTTTTAATCTTTATTTGATGTTGAACCACTACTAAATAATCAAGGTCCACACTTGAAAAATAGCAAGCAAGTCAAGGACAATTCAAAAATTCAAGTGTGGAGCAATGCAACAATTCAAATGATGAACAAATCATTTTGTGAGTCCAAATACAATTGAACATTGAACTTGCTTGGAACTTAATTCAAACCTTCAATTGAACAAGTTGTTCATTTTCTACACACTCACATGTTTCCCAAAAATGCTTCAAGAGCAATCCTTCAATTTTATCTAAAAAGTTCATTTCCTTCTAATGTAGGTTTTACCTCATTTGATGTTGCATATGTCATGTTCTAGCACCTCCTTGCACCTTGAAGAACTACTTATTTTTTTACTCCAATAAAAACATAAAAACATTCACATTCGTATCCACATCTGTATCCCTTCCATTTAAAATCAGATTATTTAGCATACAACATGTTACAACATTAGAAAGGAAATGAATATGAAGACTACTTTTTAACAACATTCTCTAAAGTTTTTTAGAATCCCAAATGCATTTTCCATAAAACTCCTCCCCTTGGAAAGGTGTATATTGAAAAATGTTTTAGGTTTGTAATTTGGTTGTGAAGGATCATAAGCTAAAGAGAAGTGGATATCCTTTATCCCCTTTAAGATGTATGGGTGAATACCATTTTGAGATCCGTCTTAAAGTTAAACAAACCATCATACATTACCTTCTAGGAAAAGCTCAACAACTTTAAAATTTGAAAATCCTTCCTAGAACATGGCATCCCTACAAATACATCTTAAAAGCACCTATAATGGTCAACAACAACTTGGAGTTGCATACTAATATGTGTTTTGGAGTTGTAGGAAAAATAATTAACTATGTAAACACCCTTGGGTTTTGAATGTGAATTTGTGTGCAATCAATTACACCATGAACCAAAAGAAAATTTAAAAAATCATTAAAGTCGACCGTGACAAAAGACAAATCTTCCCTATATGGCATTGAATTTGGTTTCTAAAAACCACATTGACAACATAAACAAATCCATGGAGAACCATGTTCACCAACAATTTCCAATTACAAACATCTTGTTACATTGTAAGCATTTAGACAAGCTGTACAATGAACAAGCCATTTTAATGCCAATAGACATAATAGATTTGTGTATCCTTGTGTTTTTTTTTCAATCAAAGATCTCAATTCTAATTTTTCATCAACTACAATACAAATTTTTTGGTTGCTTAGAAGTGTTCCAACCATCTTAGGTTGTCACATTGTGTCATGAAAAAATGTGAATACTATGTGGTATTTATGGCCTTGACCCAATCCCTAAGCTCCTTGTTCATTAATTCATGACAACCAATAATGATGTAAAACAATTGCATTTTTAAAGCCTTAAATAATGGTTTTTAGATTCCAAGAGGCCTCCCATTAACTCCAACATAAGATCATTATCAATTGCAAAAAATAGGTTTAGTTATTCCTACATTTGCAAAAAAAGATGCACAAATTGAATCAACATTAACAATTTCGATACTTTCATGGTGTCAACAAAAGAAATTGCACAACAAACAAAGAAATTAGAAATCACACTAGACTATAAGAGAAGAAGAAAGGAGAATGTTCAATGATCGCATTGCATTACATTGTGCACAAGTAAAAGAGTTGTTCTATACTACATAGAAGAAAATTTAAAAATAGTGTGTTATACCACCCTACATTTCTTGAGAAGAAGCAAAAGTGTTTGCACCACATTGCATTATGAAAGAAGAAGGAAGAATTGCACAACAATGCATGAGAAGAAAAAACATTACTACATTGCATTACACTACAACACACAAGGAAAAAATAATTTGTTACACTGCAATGCATTGCAATTGCATAGAATAACAACACAAAAAGTTGTGTGAGCTCTAAGAATATGTTTTTCCAAAATTATAAGAGAGAAATCAAATGAACGCTTGTGAGAAGGCACACAAGATCTAAAAGATAGAAGAGAAATGGAATGAGAATTCATGAAAAGGCATATACAATATTTACGAAAAGAAAGTTCTCACAAGAAGAGGAAAAAAAGGTTGCTTAAACATCTTAACTTTCAATGCACCATCATGAATGGAGATGTGTCGTTTATGATGCGCTCCCAACTCCTTGAGGGACTCAAATGTGAGTCCCAAATAGAAAACAACAGAAGAACAAGGAGTCGAGGCACGCTCCCTGGCTTGTAGCACTTTGGAGGGGTAGAAGGGCGTGCTAGAGCTTTGGGATAGGACTTCGAAGAATTGACAAGCTTCACTTAGTTACACAAGCCTGCATAATATCAACACAAGGTGGTTAATGCATAGTTGGAGCACTTTTGGTGCTAGGACGAACCACAGGCAACTTGGACTTACAAGACTCACCACAACCTAGACTTGGGGGAAGCCACCACCTTCCCCCTTATAGTATACTCTACGTGTCTCCACGAGGCCCACATCCAAATGGCATTTTGTCCCGGGACTCCCAAGTGGGAGTCCCGAAATTACTAAAGTTGGGACTCTCGCAACTTTAGGGGCCCATAACTTCGCATGAAAACCTCAGATTGAAATGAGGTCTTAAGAAAAGTTATAGCCCTAGTCGAGAGCTTTTCAACGGTATGTCACACGCCACCTGGATGCAAGTAAATTAGGTCGATTCCCAACTTTTAGTGGTCGAGAGTCAGTTGCCAATTTGACTCCCGGCCTTTCTTTTGGCCATAACTTATGTTTCAGATGTCCAAATGGGTGATGGCCCATTTTAGACATTTATGTTTCAATAAATTTCCAATGATAACTCTTCAATGCATTGGTTTTTTACCTCTGCAATCGATCTCTGAACATTCAGGAGTCCATCGGGACTCCAATTCCCAAAGTGAGAGTTCCCTTGGGAGTGTGAGGGCCTATTCCCTCACACTCTCTTGCACTCCCGGGGGCATGCGGCATGACTCCCGGGCTTCCCTTTTGGCCCGCAACCTTGTAAGGGCCTTGGTCACGAGCCCAAGGCTAAGGTTGTAACATTTATGACAACTACCCTACCTACTAACTATAAAATAAAATAAAATAAAATTGAACGATGATATGCATAATCCATTATGAATGAATAATCAAATGTCATGAATAATCCATTGTGAATCCATAATTTCATGTCAAATTGACAATGGATTATTCACAATGGACTCTGATTACATTTGTTAAATAAATAAAATGAAAAACGTGGATTCAATTTTTTTTTCATAGTAATGTTAAAATACAAATTGCAAAACAATTCACCATCAAATATAAGGAATGTAAAAATAATATGCATTGAAACTTTCCTATTATAAGAAATTTTGATTTAAAAAAAAATGCCATAATTTTCATTCTTCTTATCATTAATAGTCCATTTCACATCGAAATATTCAAACTTTCACATGAATTTTTAAACCAATCACATATTTAGTGATATATAGAGGGTGTTCTATTAATACTTTTGATAAAAAACATAGGGGATATTTATAGTAATTATTATGACTAAAAAATATTTAGTTAATGTAAGATTTAGGATTTCCAAAATGTCAAAATTGAATAACCTAACTTTAATTTTATCTAAACATTATATTTAGGAATGGTTAATTGGAACAAGGGTTGGCTCTAAATATGTGATGAAAGGCATTTTTCTTTGGTGCCTTTTGGTGTGACAACAATTCTTTCAACTTGCCCTTCTTTTGACAACCTATTTTAACCTTCAAATAACATGTGTGATATGCATCACTTGGGGCAAAACCAATTATGCATATAATATTGGAAACTTGCAATCCTTGGGAAAGTAAATACATAGTCTTTTTTGGATGGTGAAAACAATAACTATGTATTCTTGAATTTCGGCTTTGATGTTTTGTAAGAATTGATCAATAAAGAATCTTAAACGATTTTACCTTTAAAGAGGAGGGTTTAATCAATGATGTGTTGTTTGTTGGTTCAATTGTTACACTCATATTTGTGCATGAATTATTTGTTTGATTTGCCTTCTATAAGCAAGGAAACCTAAAGCTTTGATTAAGAAGCACACCAAGTTAGGAAGTGCATTTCCAAACATGATGGATCTTCTTGCTATCATTGAAATAATTTAATGATAATTTAGCAAAATGGAAGGATGTTACTTTTATATGTTTGATAATTGATTCATCATATTGAGTTTGCCATGACGTGATTAACATTATTTAATTGTAATAAAAATATCATAATCAAAAGTTCCATTAAAATTAAATTCCACTTTGGTGTTCCATCTTCACAAAATAAATCATGCGAATTCCATCTCACATTTCACCCCAAAAAAATCCAATGGTTAGGTTTTTTCTTGTGACATATGTTATTGAAAACATTTCAATCATTACATAACTTGACTTGAGGTGGGATTTAACAAGCTTGTGGGCAAAAAAATTATGTAATTTAAAAACATCTAATAAGTAGTATTGAAATAGTCAAAATTCATGACCATAACTATACGTGTGCATTATGCATTGTTGTAGGTTCATGAATAAGCCATGTTAAATAGGTTCATGAGGAGGCCAAACCATCATACGTGATACAAGCATCACCAAATGAATTAAACACCCAAAAACCATTTTGGTAATTAGGGTGGACCCTTGGAGGAGGATTGGACAATCATGTTGCCCCACCATCAAAATTAAAAAAGTTCAATACCCTTGTAGGTTGAAAAGCTTGTGTACCATAGAATGGGCACCATGATCACTTCAAGACTTGTTTGACCTAGTAGGTTGAGATGTTATTCCACAAGGTAGTATTGAGTTCTACCAAGGTTTGTTCCATAGTTTAGTTGTGGTTCTATCAAGGGATAATGGTTTTTAGCAATGTTTATTCCAAAATGTAATTAATGATTTTTTTTAGTTGTTTGCATGAATAAGTGAATGATTTCTCACATGTATGTGCAAACAACAACATTGAATGAGAGGCCCAAAAGGCCTTTCCCTTTTAGTTGTAGCCACCTTTTTCAAACAATGAATTTCAATTAGACTCCAAAAAATGCAAGCCTCTACCATTTTAAATCAATTAGTAGCAATGGGGTGAGTTGCCTCAAGCTCTTGGCTTTTGTAGCTTGTCTAGATCCCCCACCCATTAGCATTCAAGTATTTTAATTTTGTTTTAGGTGACTTGAATTTTATATTTAAAGGCATTTACACCAAAAGACCTAAGGTAGATTGTCAACAACAATCAAAAGTTAATGTGATGTTGGGTAGGTATTTATAAAACAACCTATCCTTACCTTTACTTAGTCTTACACTTAGATTTATGCTATCATCGTTTAAACCTAATTTTTAAAATATTAATTTGTAGGTTAATTATAAGTTATGACAATTGTTATCCATGATGATGAGCCAAAAATTAGGCACTATCATGTTGAACAAAACCTTTTTAAACCTTTCCTCTCTCATTATCTCTCTTGTTTTCTCTTCTACTTTCTTCAATTTTTTCATTAATGTTGGGTTATAAAAACATGGTTCGGGTATATAAAATGAATGTCTCATCAAATATCCAATGTATGTATATAAAACACTCAAGTGTGACAATAACCGAATGTCCTAAATTTTTTATGTACAAGAACTTTCAAAAAAGTGAAAATTAAATTGGGCACTTAAAACTATTGATAAAACATGGCCCACATTGGATAAATTTTATTATTCCTAATTTCATAGGTGCAAATTATGGAATCTACATGCATGTATCAAAGTACCCAAGGGGATTTATTTTATTTGATATGAAAGAGAAAAGGGAAATTTAGGATAAAATTTAAGTCTTGTAAGGGAAAAAGGTTAATCTAAGAAATCCTAGGAATCATAATTGTGTTTTAGATGGGATACCTCAATCATATTTTTACCTTGTTATGAGATTTTTCTATATTCTTAAATTTTTAATGTTTGTTTTGTCACATTCAAAATTTTCTTTTGTTTTTTGCACTCAAAATTTGTTTGGTGCAACTTTCAGTGCTTTCAAACTAGCCACAATAGGATGTGCAACATGATTCAAGTTTCATTCCCATCTATTATTTTGTTTGTTCATAAATCATTTTATGATTTACCTTTATTAGTGATTTGGTTTTGTCCTTGCACTTAAATAATAATTATTGCATTCAAATTGATCTTGCCCTAATCATAGTGTTTTCATAACTCATAGAACTTTCATTACCTTTTCTATATTTTGCTCTTCTATCTTGTTTCCACTATTTCAAGCGCCCAATCTTGTCATTAAATTGTCAAATTATGTGCTTTCTAGTTTCCTTACATGTAATTGTATTTTCATTTTCCTTCAACTTTTCATTATGATATTGTTGAAGTTCTTGCTTTTGTTTCAACTTATACATGCTATTTTGTGACATTAAAATGTTGCGCTCACTTTACAAACTAACTCATAGAGCTTGTTATGTACAATGTTATGAAAAGTTTGTTATTAAACATCCCTTTAACACTCATAGAATAAGATTACAAGGGTATTACTTTACATGTGGTCCCTATTTTCACCTTAGGCTAGGGGGCCAAATAGGGTCTCATTATGGATAATGTTTATACTCAAGGTTCGTTCTAAACTAAGTGAAGAATGAATTTAGTATCTATCCCTTCCTTTCTATTATCACATTTGGAAACTCTATTGGTTAGGGTCTAGTTGCTTTGGTATAAATTGCAAAATGGAAAAACCTTGCAAATGTGCTATTGTTGGTGGTTTTTTTTTCAAGTTTGGGAGTTCAACACAAAAAAACATGATTGTCAAATAACTATCAATTGTCTATTAGTTGCCTATTAGTGTTAAACAATAGTAAAGGAATAAATATTCCTTATGGTTTAATTCACAAAGTTGTTAGGTTATTTCTTAATTAATTCACTTCTCCTTTGTCTTCTGACACTTATTTTTCTAAACCTTTTACTTCACAAATTCAACCACTACCAATTTGCACATATTTTTTATCAACCCTTTGTATGTATATCAAAATTTTCAATCAACATACAATTCAAATTTTACCATCATTTTAATGTATTGACACCAAATGCCCACAACCACCCTCCCCATGCTTTACATCAGCGAAACATCAAAAAACACCATTGTTTCCTCAAGCCAACAAGACTAAGCTTTAGAAAAAAAATTCCAAAAGAAATCCATGCCCCCAAAACAAAAAAATTCAGCTAGGTTCACCTTTTCTTTCCTCTACTATCTTCTTATTAATACCCACCATTCTTCCTACACCCTTTGGCCTTTTTTTCTTTGGTTTCCTCCTCCAAAAATTCTTAGGCACTCTTGTTTCACTCATTCAAAAATGGCTAAAAGTAATTATTAGCTCAAGTAATCACAAAAACATATTACCTTCCTTTCTATCACTCTTTGTGCCTCCTATTTTGCCTCCAAAATTTTCTCCATTAGCTCCAAATCGTCCTCCTTCCAGCACCTTTCCCCCAAAATTTTCATCATGTTTCAAATAAGTTTCATCTTTTTTTTACCTCCTTTTAACCTCAAAGCCCATTTTAGCTTCTACTTGAAGCTAAAATTTTCATCCCCATGAATGATGGATGGACACTTGTCATGAAGTACATGCATCCTAAGTTTGTTAGTAGGTTGTAGCACTAAGTAGTTCATGTAGGATTTAATGTTTGGATGTTATCTAGTAGCAATTCAATTACAAAGACACCATTAGTTTAACAACCAATTTGCCAATGTTTCACAATTAGAGTATCGATAGACTCCATATAACCTATTATCCCATCATTAGTGCCACCATTTGACCAAACTTGCTTGACTCTGTGATCATGACTACTTGACAAGGCTTTATCCTAAAGAATGAATTAATTAAAGTGGATATAATCCTATTACCAAAACTATGCACAATTATGTCTTTAGATCTAGTGGAAATATGCATGTTTAACATTTGCAATTAGAACATCTTTTGTGAATATGGCACTCCATGGATTTGTATTTGTTGTTAATGTGATTTTTAAAAGGTTAAGTTGATGGCCACAACAAGAAGACTTGGCTAAGGTGATTATGGGATTTAAAGAATTTTGTGGATTGCCTTTAATCCATGGAATAATCAATTGCATGCAAATTCACATCCATAAACCCATGGGTACATTTTTTGTAAACTATTTTTCCTACAAGTTGAAAACTCAAAGCATGTAGTTGCAAGTTGTTGTCAATAATGAAAGATGTGCCATGATATATTTGTGGGCATGTCAAGTTCCATGAATGATTCTATGATATTGTGAATGCCTAGTTTTTACGAGAAGGCAACTTACAATGGTCTACTCAACCTTAAAATTGGATCCCAAAATAAAATTTTCCTCTACAAAATAGAGGTAAGGGCTATCATCTAATGTGACCCTATTTCATGATCCCCCATAAAAAAATAGTCAAGATTTGACATATCGTTTAATTTATTTTTTACAATAGGTAGCTTTTGAGGGGGAGAAATGCAATCTTGATTCTTAAGAAAATGCTTAAAATTTGTTGGTAAAAATCAACTTCTAAATTATTTTCATACTTGATTATATTATATTTTGTTGTATGTTCTAGAATCCTAGATCGGAGGGATGTAGACGGGGATGCATTCATGTTTCAATTGGAGTGAGAAGATTAACCTAATCCTCACTTGGTGTAGCAATGAAATGATATAACATGGTAGGTGCAAGAATTATGGAGCTAGAAGTAATGAAATTATAAAATCTAGCTAGAAATTTTTACTTTAGACATATATATGGGGAGTAGGAAAACATGAAGAAAATGAACATATTTTTTATAAATTGAATTGAAAAACTGTTGGAACTTTCATCAAATTATGGTTTTGAACTCAATTTGATTTGTTTTTCTTATACATAGATGTTTACTCTTTTGTTATATCTCGGTTTTTCACCATTAATTTATCATCAAACAAAGATTCAAATAGTTTTATTGGAAAATGCATGAGCTTTTGGTATTTAATGAACACATGGCACATTGTATTATTGAGATTCAATACGATGTTCATCATGTTTTTGTTCATTTTGTGAGCTTTTCTTGTCTTTCTTCTTTAAACATTATAGATATTGCTTGAAAGTCATTTTTAAAGATTTTTTCCCACTTTTGTCAATGTCTAAATGAACCAAGTCAATTTAGTCCATCGTGTCCACAATGATTTTGTTGAACTCTTGTCTATGATTTTGATGATTGGCAAGAATATTGATGACCAATTCCTTATGATTCCTATGTTCCCAAGAATTTTGAGTGCATGCATTGATGGTTTGTTGTCTCTAATTATAATGTTGTGCAATATGGAAAATTAGCAAGATTGACAATCATAAGACCAATTTATGGGTGACTTGGTCTAAAGGATTGTGGATAAATTTCAAGACTGAGTATGCTCTTTGGATTTAGTCCTAGATTAAAACCTTGAATAAATTGTTAAACATTATGACAAATCATGTCTTTTACAACTTGTCTTATGCAACTAAAAAATGCCCCTTAGAATTAGTTTGAGTTGCAAATTAGTTATAAAGGACATTTTTTAGTTGCATAGGACAAGTTGCATAGGACATGCTTTTTCATAATGGAACTTTTTTGTTATCATTAAAAAAAAGTTGTTTCCACAAAAAATTCCATCAAAGAGCAAGTCATGCACATGTAAATGTTCTTTGTGTTTTTTTAGTTATGTTGGGTAAAAATGGTTTTAAACACATTAAAACCCCGCTAATTATAATCATAAGTACAATCTTTCAATGATTATTATTTTTGGTAACATATGAACATCATATTTTGAATTATTGTAGCTTGTTTTAAGTATATTTGATTAGCCTTAAATTTAAGCTAATTAATTCTTTTAAAAAATCCAATAAATATTGAAGAATTTGAGGATATGGAAAATATTTGTGACAAAATAATACCCATCACAAAGTTTGAAAATATGCTTATATATATTTCAAAACTAGGATTATGGGTGAAATTTTTGGGTGAAATCTTTTGTGGTAAATGATATTGATATACTTCAATTGAATATATGGCCATTTAATTTTTTTAAAACATTTGTTGAAAATCTATTCATTTTAAATTATTTTACATTTTTTGAGAAATAAATGTACAATAATATTTTCATTTGAAGAAAAAATCTCTATCATATGAAAGAGGACAAAATCTCATAATTGGGTATTGCATTATTTTTTTGTTCTTTGATGTTTCAAGAATCACAAACATGAGGCCCTATTGGTGTAAAAAAATGTAAGTTATTATGTACATTGATTTTATTTAATTCTTTTCATCTAACCATTGATCAAGATTAACTTTTATTCATAGTGAACTTTGGGTTCCAAAATGTTGTCATGTACATTAAAACTTTTTTTTCTTGTGTTTATGATTGCTAAATGTTACTATCAAGATTTTAGCTTAATGCATAACATGATACTTGTTATACAACACCTTTTTTGGTGAAAAGTGATTCACCTTTAATATGTTTAACCCAAATTCCATCTCTTGGTGTTTTTAAGTCCCTCACATACAATGTAACATTTTTTTTCCCTATAAAGTTTCAATAGCTTTGTAGTAATCTTTATCGAATTGTCTTGATAGGTGGAACTTATATCACTATTATATTGACAAGTCCCAATAAAAGGTGTTGTGGCTAGTACCAAGTTGTGGTGGTTGAAAATCTTCTTCTTGTTGCCATTTTTTTTTGCACATCCTCCAATTTTGTGTTTTTTTATCATGTTTTTTATTATAAGTATTATGTTCCATTTCACTATGAGAAAAAGGGTGCTTTGCAACTAGCCTTGCAACTCACTATATTTATATGTTGTGAATGTTAATGGACAAGTTGCATGAGTTGCAAAATTACAATTCATCGTATATACAATGCAACTCAATCAAAACAATTCATTTTCAACTATTATGCAACTCCATTATAATTGCACCCATGATGTCATGCTAACATCATTGATTATCATCCATCTATCAAAATTTGACACATGGCACTATGAAGATTTTTTGACATATATATATTTTTGAAATATTGATTTCCATCTTTCATTATGATTATTAATGATGGTCTGAAATTGTGACACATGGCACAAAAAAATTGCTACATGGCATATTAATTATATTTTGGAATATATATACATATGTATTAGTAACTAGATAGGTTATACATAACCATAGCTAGGTACCTAGGTTGGTAGGTTTTAAGACCTACATACCTACATATTTACCTAGGATTTAGCCATGAAATTTTGTTTTTTAATTTTAAGTTTTGCCTTTAGGTTAAATTTCTTTGAGCTCATCCCAAAATGACACTTGTATTTTAATATGAGAATATGAGAAAACAAACCTTCTTTATATAATTTGTAACATAGGATTTGAAAACAAACCATATGGGTTAGATCTTTTAGTTGTTCCTTAGTTGCAAATTAAATTGCAATTGAGTTGCAACTATAACACTTAAGCGTTTAGGGCAGGCCATATTTAAAAGGAGGGCTCCATTGTTTCTAGTGTCCAAACAAAAGTTGAACCCTTCCTATTGTCACCTTTGGGCCACTAAAAATCATCAAATATATATATATATATAATTGAGAAAGTTATGGCCCCCCAAAGTAGAGGGGGTCAAAAACTCAAAAAAAAAACCACCAAATGTTACAAAGGCTAGTTCCCAAACATGTAAAACAAATCCTTGTATGTTGTTGTATTGCTATTTAAGTCCAAAAATCATTTGTAGAATTTTAGGTGGCATTCCTATAACACTTTAAATCATTTTAAATTAATAAAAAAAAAGAAACTTATGAAGTTTGAAAGTAACAGGGGTCCAAAGAGGGAAAAAATGGAAAAAAATGTGTTTTGTAAGTTGGAAAGTTTATTTCTCTTCTTGTTATTTTTGCATTACTCCTTTTCCTTTAAATTTCATAGATAATTTATAAAGCTTGAAATAGTGCTCCCATTACATTTTAAATAACTCAAAATGAAACACATATGATGGAGATATAAATAATTAATGAATATATATTTTTATTAAATTATTAATAGTTGTATTATAATCATAACATAGCTAAATAATAATATTTTAATAGTGGCGCACTAGTGGCTAGACTAATTGTATAAATGGAAATCATAATAAAAAACACATTGCAAATGTATTCCATAATGGGTGATGGAAATGTGAACATGTCACAACCCTAGCCTTGGGCTTGCAACTAAGGTAAGGGCTTGCGAAGGTGCGAACCAAGAATGAAACCGAGGAGACACATTTCATGCTTTTGGAAGTGTAGGAAAGTGTGAGGGAATGAACCCCCACACTCCCAAGTGAATTCCCACTTTGGGACATGGAGTCCTAAAGGATTTTCAAAAATTTTAAGGGCAATTTCAGAGGTCAAAACTCATTGGATTAAAGAGTTGGACAACTCTTGGAACTTAGAGGTCTAAAATGATCTTGCATGATCCATTTGGATACTTAAAAACATAAGTTGTGGCTAAAATAAGGGTCAGGAGCCAAATTACCAATTTGACTCCTAAACACTAAAAGTCTGGAATTACCTTAATTTCCTTTTGTTTAAGTATCTTGCCACATACCATTGGAAAGCTCTCGACAAGGGCTAAAAATTTTCTTTAGACCTCACCTCAATCGAAGGTCTGCACACAATTATGGGCCTCACAAGTTGCTAGAATCGTAATTTCGGGAATTTCAAGACTTCAACTTGGGAGTCTAGGACAAAATGACATTTGGGTGTTGACCTTATGGCCAAAAACACAAAATACTATAAGGGGGAAAGTGGTGGTTTCCCCAAGTCTAGGCCGTGATGAATTTCATGAGTTCGTGTTTGCCCATGGTTTATTCATGCACCAAAAGTGTTCCAACTACGCACTAACCAGCTTGTTGAGTAATTGACTTGCTTGTCACTCTTTTTAGTTCTCATCCTGAAGCTCTAACATGCCCCTTTACCCCTGAAGTGTTACGAGCCAAGGAGCATGCCCCAACCCCTTATCCTTCCATTATTTTCATGCTTTGAACTCATAATTGAATCCATCAAGGAGTTTGGGGGTGCGTTAGAACATGTGGTATGATCACATGTATGTACATTGTACATAGTTGGAACATAATTATTGTTTTAGTAGCAAATTTACAACAATTTTAAAGTAGTTGCCACATGTAACAATAATGCAATTCTCAAAAAAATCAAACATCGTTGACTACATATGTATGTATGATGTGTATAAATTATTGTATAGAATAGCCATTTTCAACTCACTTACAACTATAATACAACTAACTGATTATTGGACATGGCAATTTATCATACAATACTTTGTATTTCAAGGGGGATTGTTTCACAATAGTTGTATATGAGTTGTTTTTTGAGTTTTAGTTGTAGGGTAGTATGGTTTCGACAAATGCAATTTCTTGTAATGTTTCTATTTTGTAAGAACCATGTTTTCTCGAGGTTCCATGATTGGTTTTTTATTAAACTTGTTTTTTGCATTTGCAATAAACTAATATAATCATTCCATCCAAATTCCAATTGGAGTGGCATTATCAAAGGGTGTTAGGTTTCTTCCTTTCCCTCTTCCCTTCATAGTTTCCATTGATAAATATTTTTTAACCCATGTCCAGTATGTTTGAAGTGTTGATTGGTTCTAGCAAAATTTATCACTCTTGCAAAAACTTGAAGGGTTTATAGAATATATTGAACTACGACATTTGTAGAAATTAAAAAAATACCATTGAAGTCTGTCATGAGGAACTTGTACCAAAACCTTAACTGTTTTAAAAAATTGCATTCGGACACTTACAAAAATTGATTATAGAATTTGTAGAATTGTTGATTACAAAATTTATGAATCTTGTTAAAGAACTTATAAAAAGGTGTAGGATTTAGGTTGCAAAACCTAAAACATTTGGCAAATTTGAGGCACATTGTGTAGGAATTGTAAAAATTAGGTGTTCATAAAACTTGTAAAATTTGAAACATGAACATTAAGGTGCAAAGGGAGATGAGTGAGGTATGCACAAAAAATAAAAGTAGATGTTGGGGCAAGAGGAGATGGTAGGCCCTTGTTAATAGGTTTTCACATAGAAAATTGAAGAGTTAGGTTAATGATAGTGTTAAACATCAATATCTACAATTTTGGAACATTTTTATTTTAATGACATTTATTTAAAACTTGGGTGTAATCAAAGGAACAACTAGTAATAAGGTTAGAGTCTTTACCAAGGATTATAATGTACATGTGGCCTTCATGTATAGGTTTACTAAGTACCAATTTTTTTTTAATTCCTTATTTACCTTAAAAAAAATTTTGGAGTAGATTTAATATTGAAACCAAATATAACGTGTGCACTATAGGTAATTATTTATGTATTTAACATCAAGCCTTAAATTATAATCAAATGTAAATTTATGCTTTAAATCATGATCACAAATTTTGAATTATTATATTCATTAAGGATGTTCAACAATATTCAATACATTACTTAAAAGGATCCAATATAAGTTCACCTAAAAATATCAAACTCATGTGGCCCTTCTTATGAAGTATGTTGAAGTTCACAATATATTTGAGAACCTTTGGTGAAGGTTTGGATAATTAAAAAACATGTTCAATTTTAAAGTTGTCGAAAACAATATGTCAACAAGTGTTTTGTGTATGACAAAATATTTTTAAATCATATAATAAATTCATGTGATTTTAACTTCATGATTTGAATAAACAGACATAATTTTTAAAAATAAACAATTATTTCATAAAATAAAATAAAATTCTTTTTTTTCAAAATGGTGTAACTAATTTTTTTCATTGTAATCAATAAGTGTTTTGGCTCCTTTTATTGTGGCCACTTGCATCACCATTGAAAGTTAATGTAAATGTCATGGTGCCACATAGATAATCATGTTAGTTATGTATTGATAACATGGCACATGTATGAACAATTGTACCTATCTTCATGTTTATTAAGTTTGATTATATGTTGAGGTTTAAATGGAGCATTAGTAATAATTAATTTTAGATCATATCCTTTTTTTTCCATTTTCTATTGTTCTTTTTTTTCCATCCCTACCCCTCTTTCCTTGAAATAAAAATTTGCAAGTTCACATCATTTTTATTGTTGATTGATATCATTTTTATGTTACCCATTATTGATTTGGATTTGGTAAACCAAAAGTGGAAACATAAGTGATGATATTGACCTATTTTGCTAAGGAACAATATGAAAAATACATGTAAATAAGACTCCCAAAACCAATTACTTGTTGAGGAACATGTGATCATGGGTGTATCTTGGGTCCCAGATAGTGTTGGATGGTTATTGATTTTTTAAAATAAACAATAAGGGGGTTCAATTAATGAGAATCAACAAATTATTTTTTAAAATTTTTAATTAAATTGTTTTTTAGATGTTTGGCTAGGGTACCATATTTTTCCCATTTTTAAAGGTGGGTATTAAATAATTGGTTTTCAAATTTTTAATATTAATAGTTGAGTAGATTTAATATTTACGACTAATTATCTAAATATAAAATTAAAAATATTAATGCATTTTTGTAAATTATTAATTCAATGGAAATTTGGAGGCTTTGGTTTAGATTAAATTTGTTTAAGGCTTTCATCTTTATTCAAATTTTATTTAGTATTTATTTGGTATGATCTATTATGACAATAACATTTGATTGATTGCACAAGTGGACAATATAAAAATTCAAACATTAATGATGCTCTTGATGGATGATAAATGTATTTTAAAAACTATAATATGTTAGGGTCCAAACAAGCTTGTGAAGAAATAATGGAACACATATAGTAACAGAAGAACCCTAATATTATAAGAAAACATCAAAGCACAAGGAGCAACATGGGATTTCAAAAAACAATAGGAGGGCTTGATTAGTCCTTGAGAACATTGAATATAAAAATATTTTGCAAATTTTTCATGGGAGAAAATCCTTTAAAGTGTACCGCCTAGGATGAAAAGGACCTAGTCTTTACTACAATCCTTCTTTTCCTATATTTTGATCCCCATCAAAACTAATGAATCAAAAAAGTGAAATATTTCATAAAATACCATATTTTAAATCATTACAACAATAAATTCCATCATAATCTGCATAATTGTGTTTTTACATGGTGAAAAAAACTAGGTGAAAAATACCAAAAAGGTGACATTGTGTCACAATTTTGGTACACAATAAAGAATTTGGACCCTTGTAGGCCAAGAGAAAAACCAAGAAACTTCATTAAAAATAATTTATATTTAAAACAAAATCATAATATCACATTTAAAAATACAACCTACCCAAGGCACAAAACATTAGATTAATCTTTTTTCAAATTCATCTTGCTCAAATGAGCCTTTAAATTCATCTAATCCTTGCTTTAAATCTACTTTAGATTTTATGAATTCCACCAAATTATGAAATCCTTGCAACCAACCCTTGCATCATTCAATCAATTTTTATTCAAAAGGACTAACTTTCCAAGGTTATTTGATTACAAATGGTGTTTCCTCAAATTGGTGAATATACCAACAAGGGAAAATAGATTCTCAATTTTAATTTAAGGACCCACAATCTCCAATAATTCCAATTTGAAAACCCATAATCTTCAATATTTTTTGAACTAAAAAATTAGTATTTGGGAATATGATTCACATTTCCTTGACCACTCCAACATGCATTTGATGCTTTCACATCCACTTGATATCTTCAAAATATTAATAGTTTTTATTATTAATAAGGTCATTTGCAGTTCATTGGTGCTTGCTACCATTTTGAAGATATCCAAATTGTTATTTTCATCACTTTTGTTAACAAAAGAGCTTTTAGCTTGAGATTTAATGGAAATGATGATAAGACTAATTTAATAGCATATATGAAACAAGGATCTTTTATTGTACTTCTCAATTATGGCATTCCTTTGTTCATGACTAATAAAATAAGGTTGTAGTCATATTAACATGTACCAAATGTAGTTATAACCACTGCTTAATTTTTTGAACTTTGGATCATAAAATAAATAAATAAAATAAAATTTAATAAAATATATTGTGAATACATCATGTATGTATCATAAAAAATTGGAATCAATCTAATGGGTGAAAAATACGTTCAAAGATTTTTAACCTCTTGTAACCACTATTTTAAAATTGCATAAAATAGCTTAAAAACAATTTTGACATTAAAAGCACAATTTGAAAATATTTTTTAATGACATATTTTTGGATTTTAAAAATATACACCTTAACATAATAATATTTTAAAAAATTTAAGATTTTTTTTTGAAAGATGTATTAAAAAGATTCTAAAATATTTTAAGAATAAAGTAGTGGTTTAAGGGGGGCATGTGTGGCTCCTACTAATGTGGTTGGACCCATAAAAGATTAATTTAAAAAATTTGAATCTAATTTAACATTAAGGATAACATATTGTGAGTTATTTTCTCATTATATTTTGTCAAGAAGGTAAGGAAATAATCATTGATGCTTCAAACCTCATTTTTCACGTTTTAATGCATAATCCCTGACTTTGTATCCATGTTTGAATCATCATCAATCAAAGTATGCAAAGTAAAAAGATAATTGACTTATTCTTTTAGTTTAGGGCTTGTGGATATGATTGCATTCAAAACATCATTCAATAATTAGTATAACCCCTTGGTTGTTTTAAAACATAAGTAATGATAACAAGAGACAAAACGTTTACAATAATTTGTAATATATGCCATGTGAAAGGAAAGGGTACATGATCAATATATGACCATAACATTAGTTTACATGTTATAACAAATGACAACAATTTATGGGTGAAAATAAGGTAAAATAGATGATTCATTCCTCCTTACCACAAAAATACAAGTAATTATTATAAATATTTGATATTGAAAGTATAAATATTATTTGATTTGATGATAATCTTTCAATTTATTATTAAAATGTTGAAAATCCCCATCATCAACGTAAATTAAGTAGATTTTTAAAAAATACATTTAACTTGTAATGAAATATTTTAATTTCACAAAATGGGTTCCAAGTATACCATTTTTAATTTTTTCTACTTTCAAGTTAATCAAGGCTTAAAAGATATTTATGTATTCCCAAATTGTGCATATTATATTCATAATATATCAAATTTTTAATGTAAAAGAAACTTTGAACTCATATTGTTGACTAGTTAGTTTCAAACATATTTTAAACCTACTTTTATAACCTTAAAATTTTCCAAAAAACGTTATTCTTGACTTATCATAAATTCATATATATATTTTAAAAATTTTAAAAAATATTTTGGTATGATTATGTCAATAATTATTTACGATTTTGAGTGGACTATTTTTTTTGGTTTACTTACCATGCATTCACCCTTTTCAAAGTTTTAGAGCTTCTTGGAACATGATCATTTTTCTTGCAAACCTATGTAAAACAATTTTCCAATCATAAAGAAATTTTTTACATTAACAACATTCAAAACAATAGAAGAAAGAAAAACTAAAATAAAGCAATTTGCATATCAACTTGTTTTGATTAATGTGTCCAATTTTTGGGGCCAAAGGCTTGCAATAATGCAAACTTTCATCCATTTTTGTCTTCTTTTCTCATACATTTTAGGTCATGAACTATACATCTCTACAAATTTTCTTGGGCAAATTTGATAGAACATATTTCAAGTTTTGTACACTTAAATTTTTTTAAATATATTTGACAAGCCTTAAAAAAGGCATGTCCAAAACAAGTGCCTTGAAAACTTTTCACCACACCCAAAATTTCATAAATGACCACTAATTTCAAAATAGTTATCATGTGGTATTTAAATTTGAGCCTTCATATTTCACATAAGCAAAGATTTTTTGGTCAATCCATATTACTGTAAAAGGTCTTGCAAATTTTTTACCAATGTTTGACGTGAAATTTTAGATGTTTCAAACAAACAATTATAATATGTTTTGGCATTCAATTTTTTCTTAGAAAAATCACAACCAATGCAAAAATGTCATGTGCTTCTAAATGGACATCCAAATATCAAAACTAGTAGTAGTAGACACACAATTTGCTAAAATAGGTGAGACATTTGTTTATTTTGTTTGAACTCAATTAAGTGAGGTAACATTTATTGAGTAATTGCTTTTCTAGAAGGGAAAACAACATGAAGGCATAGTTACATTACCAAACATTTCAAACATATGCTCTTGACAAACTAAATGAGCAAATGGTATTTTACAACAAGAAGACCCAAGTTTTCCAAAAACTCTTTTTAGTGCACATAATCATTTTTATGAGGATCTATGGCCCTAAAAAAATTAGAGATAACATTCCCACTTATTGCAAGCCTTTTTTTTGTAAGTTATTTTTCCATTGAACTTTTCATGTTGTTATTCATTTCTTCCTCAAAGTTTTTTGCAATTAATACATGGTTTGCATTCGCATGTTTCTTGAATGTAGTCATGTTATTACTTTTGAAATAAGATTTAGTAAACCCTTCCTTAACCTTGTTATCTGGTTGAGAATTGGGTAAAAATATAGTCAAAGGAACCTTCCAAGTGAGTGGACATTCTTTAAAACTACATTTTTGGATGTTTGAGAGATTATAAAAGAAGCAAAATAGTTTGGATTGTCATAAATGTTTCTGGAATATTTTCCATTATTACAAAGTTTACATACTCAAAGTTTGACATAGATGAAAAATGTTTTTACATCTTCAAAGCATTCAAACTTCAAGAATGGACGGTCTTTTCCTTTCTACAAATGCTATTTTATCTACCAAATGTATATCATTCCTTTTGAAAATTGGAGAGGATTATAATATTGATGAAGGGCAAAAGGATTTGAATTGATCATTTTTTAAAAATAATTGATTTGAACACATTTTGTTCAAATGTGTTTTTAACCTTAAAAATTATGGATTTTGAAAATGTGGCCGTAACAAAAATTGTTCATATTTATTTTATAGAGGGCATGAATGCATAATACATATGATATAAAATCAGTTTTTAGTTAAAATGTATTTATATCTAACATGTAGTGTTAAGTTAGGTATCCAAAATATAAAATTTTAAGTTGTAAACCAACATAGGGATGACATGTGTCACGTGCAATCCTTAGAAAAAGACTTTTACCTTGGTGCCCTTGGCTCCTTTTATTTATGTTTTCACCCAATTGTAGGAAACATTGGATTACTATGACACACCGTACAACACATCAATTGCAAGACATTCACATCCACTTTCGACCCATCATTAACACTAATTTTTTTTCAACACAAAGACTTTCTACCATGAGGTTTCCAATTGATTATTTGTTCATGCAATTTTTTTAGGATTACATGTATAATGTTTCATCATTTTCTGATTGTGAATTTGACAATATTTCAAACCTTTCAAATCTTTTATTTTCATTTTTATTTTATTTTATACAATCTCACTTTCATTCATGAAGATCTTAAGACTTTCTTCCACATGGATTAGTTCCATATTTAAGAGATTTGTTAACAAATCAGGGTTAATGAAATCAAACAATTTAATGTTCTTCCAATTTTGGTTGTTGTGATGTGTATGTATTTCAATAAACCATAAACATTGAAAATAATTATAAGCATTAACAAGTTCATCACTAACTTTTTTCAAGGCGATGCATAATGCAAAAAAATGTTGATGAAATCAAGTGTCAAGTCAAGTGTTGTCCTTGTTTACAAATATGGGCTTAAGGAGTGAAAGTTTAAATTATTCCCTTTTTCATTTCAAATCAAGGTGAAGTTTTCAATAAATGATCTTACACAAGGAAATCATAATAAAAACACAAAAAAAACTTAACAAACTTAAACATAACAAAACTTGTAAACAAAACCCTTATAAACAATACCTACGAATAAAAAGAAACATACAAAGAACAAATAGACATAAATTTAACAAACAAACAATCAAAAACCCTAAACTACCTAAAGCATACGATGAAATCAAAAGGAGAAACCAAAAGAAAAAAAAATTCATTTAAGAAAAATGTAAAGGTTGTCATTGTTGCAACCTTCACAATGCACCAACTATCAACAACTTGCACATTGAAAGTAAAAGGGAGGTATTATCATCACAATAAGGGGAAATCAATATAAGTAACAAAGTGATGATGAATAACAACACAATGATAAGCATAATTATTTTTGATACCTTGTAGGAAAAACAATAGGGTGGTGATTAACAACAATAGGGAAATGACAAATAAAGTGATGAAAAACAATAACAAGTTGACTAAGGCATTGAAAAGGTGATAATGAATAGTAGCAAGCTGATGACAAACATCAACAAGGTGACATTGGCAACAAGGTGATGACATCAACAATAATTTGATGATGAATAATAAGGCAATCATGAAAAATAATAGCAAGGCAACAACAAACAAGAAGGAGGCAACATCAAGCAACAAGGCAATGACAAGCAACAAGGTGATGGCAAGTAGCAAAAAGGTGACGATGAGTTGCAATATGCATAAGAAAACAAGGTAATTAGAACTAATAAGGTGCATAAGAAAACAAAAAGAAAGTAAGCTAGAAAAAAAAAACAAAAAAAAAACGCAAAGAAATGTGGGTTTAAATGAACATTTGGGCTTTTATAGAGCCTGCATTTTTCATCTTGAACCCCCTTGTGCAACATAATGGTGATAACACCTTAAACCTTAACATTAACCATATTTAACTAACCTAATCCTAACTTAGAACTTAAATGAAAACAAGTTTCAATGGTTTAATAATATAACCCAACCAATGTTTAAAATTTAAAATGTGTCAATGGGTGAAAACATGATCAAGTATACATTTTGTGATCTTTGTTAAAAAAAGAATAAAATAGCCAAAAATGATGCCTTAACATATCAAAATTTAAAATATTATTTAATTTAATGATCAATATGAACATATTTTTTGAATTTGTGTCAATGATATTGAAGAATCACATGTTTAAAGTAGATTTAAATAGATTTTTAAAAATCGCAAGTAGAATTTTTTTTACTTTCTAGGTTGCCCAAAGACACAAAGTAGGCTTCAAGTATATGAAAAATTGAAATTTTTTATTTTCTTGGTTAGTGGCCATTTAAAGTTTACTTATGCACTTTCAACTTTTGAGGTAATATTAATAATATATCAATCTTTTAATGTAAAAATATTTTTGAACACAATTCCAATAGTCAATTTCAAAAATATTTTTGACCTACTTTTAGTACACTAAAGTTTTCCAAATTTTGTATACAACATACTATAAACTCAATATTGTGCATCATGATGGTTTGACAATGATTGAAAATGTTTTGACTCTACTTTCTTGCATATGTGTGCAAAAAAAAATGACTACAATTACTCATAACTACTTTTGTTCTATACTTGATTATGCTTTCACCCCAAAAGAATACAAATATTTATGAACTGGTTTTTTCAAATTTGATATATTAATAAAAGAGTATCAATTTGGGTATAAAATTAATTAATATTTTCCTTGGACTGAAAATTTGCCCAATTCCAAATTTTCATTTAATAATTAATCAACATTAACCTAAACCTAGATCCTACTTAACCTATATTCAAACCTTATTCTCCCTAGACCTTTAGCCTTGAGAATTGGACCCATGGCAAACTTTTTTCCATATGTGGGGTTCATAGTTAGGATAGATATCAATTCAACCAATTCTTTCCTACCAAAATTATGTCGGTTTTATTAATGTTGGGTAAAACATGTAGGGATAGGCATTATTAGTACAAGGGCCCAATGAGGCAAAGTTGAACACATATCCAAATATGGTAATGTTGGTCCTCAAGGTCTTTAAATGGCATAAAAATTTCTCACACTTTTGTAATCCAACCCCCCTCTCCCCCCTCCCACCCCGTCATATTCAATGGATATTCATAGGGTATCATTAGGAAAAACGATGATGGACATTTCAAAAAATAATGATAACAACAAAGGGGGGTGATTACATTTTTGTAAAGTTCACTGGTTTTTTATGTTTAGTTAGGCACTCTTCATGTACATTAAAACTCCAAATGTGGGTACATTCATAGTTGGGGGAACACAAAAGGAATGTTTCACCCAAAAAAATTGTTAAAATATTATTTTGAATGACAATGACATTTATGAAATTATTTTAGATTTTTTTTTGCCATTAGATATTCAGACTTTTTAATTAAAATGGTTTTGATTTTTTGTGATTTGAATGATTAAAACATGTCTTTAAGTGTGTTGAAAGATGGGTTAGGAATAATGTCCCATTACATTGTTTTATTGAGAATGACTCAATAGGACTAACAATATTTATTCAAATTGCTCCATATTGTAACCTTAAATAAAATAAAATATGTTTTATATGATGGCACAAGTTTTTAGTATGATAAATCGTCAAGTTTTGTGGAATTGATGCTAGAATTTTGAATTTTTTCATAAAAAGGATGTGTTGATGAGGATAATCAAACAAAATTTTTAAATTAAAAATTTACATTCCAAAGGTTTGGAAAGGAGTATAAGAGATGTGGGTGTAAAAAATGACATTATTTGATGTTTTTAATAGGGTTTTGGCATTCCAAATGAAAGTGTAGGGGAAGAATCTCATTTAGTGTGTTTGGAAAGAGGTGTTGACACTTTCTAAGACACCTGAAATTGAGAACGGGTAATTTCTTCCAGGGGAGGCTGAAATACAAATACTACATTTGAAAAGTTCTTTACATAAAGTTATAAGCATTTCATAACCGGTTTTGGTGTTCTCTTCAGGTACTTTGTTAGGCTTTTTCCAATGTGTGATGTGAGTCAATGGTGGCGGAACACCGGTTACGCTCTGGAACGGCCCCGGTAGGACTCGTTACGAGCTGAAGGAACAGTGTCGAGATAGACAGTTCTCGAGTCTCGATGCGTTCTTTGATGGAACAGGCCAAGTACCCCTACCGTAGTATTGGTTGATTATACGAATACGTAAGTAGGAAAAGTTGTGTACCGATTACGTACACGCGGGGAGATGGCAGCACAGGGAGGGCAGCGGGACGACGGGAAGAATGTTCGACAGCCAGTTGTGATTACACATGTCAGCAGATAGTTCTGTAGCAGTAATTGTGTTACGTGTTGATTTCCGCTAGGTCTATAATCGTCACGCGATGCCAAGATCTTTTTCATTGTAAATGCGCATCACCCACTTCTTGCCAGTTTTATTTTAGAGCTTTTCAGAGCACGCAGAGAATAGGCTGTTTGCTTTTGATACGCAGCACCAAGCTTTTTTTCGGCCCGAAGTTGGCAACACCCGCTCATTGCCTCTTGCCGGATTTGTTCAGAGCTTTCGGAGACATAGTACAGAGTGAGTGGCAGTGACAAGAGTTAACCCTAATATTGTTTCTGTTGGAAACCCTAATCGGAGCCCTGTACGTGGGACTCAAGGCTGTTGTTTTGCGCTAGCAGGAGGAATCTGTAAACTGACTTTAGCTTGAAACCCTAATTTTGCTGACAACTTCGCGAAACACAAGTAAGCACTTTTTCAGTTTAGCAAGGTGCTGGCTCTGAGCTTCATCTCTTTCATGATCACCATATGTATGTCTATCAAGCCAAGCTCAGTGGCTCATCTGTCAGAGAATTTCTCCAGGTTCTCCTCTCTCTTAAATACCTATTGTGAAAGCGTGCCTTAAAGTTTGCTTGTTGGATGCTGTCTATCCATGTAGCTACAAGCATTGGTCTGTTCAATCGTTACTTGGACCATTCCTCTGAAGGTTATCTGTTCTCAAATCTGACAATGGGGATCAACCCTTACATTGATACAGCACATTCTGCATGATGAATAAATGATAGAAATGTGCTTTAGTTGAGAATATGTGCCAATTCATGGATTATGTCAAATTTAACAACCTACACTGAGGCTGTCTTTGTTGGCACCCTAAGTGGAACAGAAAAGGGTGAGATGAGTTGAATCTGGTTTTGGATTATGCTAGTTCTGAAGATGGCACTAGTCATCCTATCCATGGAAGGTGTCAGTCAGTTGGTCAGACTCTTGGGAGAAAGCTAGTAACTTTCTGGATGCTAGATTGCGTCCATTCACTTCCACCTACATTCATAGTGACACATATCAGCTGGATGATGACCCCTCTATGTGAATAGTATTCACCAATAAAGCATCAAAAGAGTTGCAAACTAAATAGCATAGTTGATTCAACTGCGAAATGCTTGGTACATTTTCACTGAAAAATTTGTAGTTCCTGGAATGGAATGCCGACAGCTTACTAGCCTAAGTCTAGCAACATCTGATTAGTTCATGTTAAGTGCAGCAGCAGAAGTAAGGAAGCAACAGGGAAGAGGCTGGAGAGACGAGTTGCTGTGCATGCACAAGTGGAACAAGAGTCAGGTGGAAGGTTGAGTGACAAGGCATGAAGGGAGGGGGTGTAGTGCTGCCTGCCAGTGTGGCAGGGAGTGTGAGGCAACGGCATAAGAGGCGAAGTGGTGAAGAATTTAGGGTCTGCTGTTTTCCATCTAAAATTATGTGACATGACGTGCTTCAATATTGCCAGGCCCCTCTCCTCTCTCAGAATGTTGGCATGGTTAAATATTTCTTGTTTGTGAAGTTCACATGAATCTTCTTGCACCTAAAACTATTAGGAAAGCATTTGTTATATGATTTTAGCGTAGTTATTTGTTGGTTTTCAAAAATCCCATACTCTCCATATCCTAAAGTTAGTGACAGATGAGCTGACAAGAATCCTACAACCTTGTCCTTTCATTCCAAGCATTCTAACTTGCTCTGCCTTGATGGAAGTAAGTCAGACGAGAAAACTTATGGTGCCATAAGCTAGTTTGAGGTTCAAGAGTGACTAATGTTAAATTGCTTAGACTCTCATGGTTGGTTTTTTGCCAGAATGCACTGGATGGTGCAAAAGGAAATGGGGAGAACAATCAAGGGGAGACCAAACAAGAAGATGAAACAACCAAGAAGTATAGGAGCATGCGAATAAGGATTTTATCTTCCATATGGATGATAGGAGGGTTTGTGCTTGTTGTGTATATGGGCCATATTTATATTTGGGCTATGATTGTCATCATCCAGATCTATATGGTGCAAGAGCTTTTCACGCTTGCCCGAGCATCCCAGCGTGAAAGACAGCTACCTGGATTTCCGTTACTCAATTGGTATGTCTTCTTGCCATGACAGCATTTTTCTTTGCAGGGGGACATATGTGGCTAACTTGGGTTGAATGTGGATTTGTTGATTTGGATTTTGAGAGTTACTGCAGTTTGTGTCAAAGCATAGTTCTAGGGTTCATTGCTCTGGACTATCTTGCAACATGGCTCATAACCCATGGTGCTGGGTTGCAGACCTTGAGACGGAGTTTGTTCTGAAAGATAGTGTTATTCCAGGTCCATGGTTTCATTTGTGAGCTGTTAGACAATTTTGAAACTTGTACATGGAAGGGACATCACTAAGATGGGTTTTGGTCAGGCTTTTTTTCATCACAGCCATGCTATATGTCTATGGCCGCTTCTTGAGTAAGCAATTGACGACTACTATGCATTCTGACCAAGTCTTATCTCATTCCTTCAAATACGGTCTCATCAAATATCACATGATCATCTGCTACTTTATGTACATTGCAGGTAACCCTAGATGGGAATGTAAATTTCTTTCATGTCCTATATGTGTGCTGTTTTGTAATATCCTCAGCAATGAGGACTTTGTAGCATCTGGTTACTCTTGATTGATAGTTGGTTAAACTGAATTGTTTCGAAGATTGAGTCCATAACTTGTGCTCTTCTTCCTGGGCTGGTTTCTGTTGGTTCTGTTTTCCTACTAGAAGTGGTGTGATGGACTTCATGTCTCTGTTTCTGATACCTTTCATGTCTGCCAATGGTTGGAACCAGAGTCTCTGCTTGAGGTCATTTGTGATTGCAGTACATAAGAAGTGACTTCTCCATGCCTCATTCATCGAGTTCTTCAAAGCTTATGCTGTAATTTTATTTTTCTGGTTGCAGGATTTGTGTGGTTTATTTTGACTTTGAAGAAGGGAATGTACCAGTATCAGTTTGGACAGTATGCATGGACCCACATGATTTTGTTCGTTGTCTTTGCACAATCCTCCTTCACTGTTGCGAACATCTTTGAAGGCATTATTTGGTATGTTACTTCATATTTACTGTATTTCTTTTCTTGGATTGAGTTTAGCTTCACTAATTGGTCAGTTTTGTGCTAGATCCATCTCTTTGCACAGTTAGGAGATCTTGAGACTTATTCAACATCAGATTCAGCTTTTAGTTTTGCGATTTATATCCTCATTAGGGAGAAAATTGTCTGCAGTAGTGCATCAGCATGCTCTAATCAGTATCAGTATGCCATGACCTTTTAACCCACCAATGTTACCCATTGCAATTCCACAGCTCCATCTGCTCTGGGTTGTGTTATTGATCTGAAATCTGGGTGAAGACATAATATCCTGAGTCTCATGTCATTTTCAAATTTAGCAGTTCCAATCTTGCAAAACTCTGATCCCTGAGCTAAAATTTCTTGAATTTTATTGGTGCGTTCTACTCAAGATGATCAGTGGGCTGTTGTGACAATATTGCAGTTTGTTTACTGAGGATGTTTGTACCTATGTGCTGCAGGTTTTTGCTTCCAGCATCCTTGATTGTAATTAATGACATCATGGCCTACTTTTTTGGGGTTTTCTTTGGGAGAACTCCATTGATTAAGCTTTCACCAAAGAAGACATGGGAAGGCTTTATTGGAGCATCCATTACAACTGTTTTGTCGGCTTTTATTGTGAGCCTTTTCCCCTCTTCTAACAATTTCCAAAATACTACCATGTCTTGATTTGAACAAGTACATAATAGTAATTGTGATTGTTGGCTGACTTTCTATACACCATGGCTTGGGAGAGTAATTTATATTTTGGTGAACCATGCTGCATTCCTGTATCTCAGTTATAAGAGGACTTGGCATGTTTGTGACTTTGTCTTATTGAGACTTGTAGTGTCTGTGGCTGTGTTCATAAAGGCTACAGCTGTATGTTAAATATGAAGGAATTTCTTGGGAATATTTATTGCTGAGTGAAGGGACATAAAGGAGTGGCAGTATTTTGGGGTAAGGCTAGTCCATTCTCTAGTCATACTTGTTAGCTGTTTCTTACATAATGATTTGAGTGGAGGTTGATGACAACTTGTGGATGTGCTGTGACAGTTGGCATATGTAATGGGCCAGTTTGAGTGGCTTACTTGCCCTCGCAAAGTATGTTTCCTCTTAGATCCTTACATCATCTGATGCTCTGCTTTAACTGTATCTAAGTGTACCTCAATTTTGTACCTAGATGATGAACTTGTGAGTGGGAAATGTTCTTATTACAATGGGATAATTCTTGATACCAAGTGAGTATGTTTCAGGACTTGTCGACTGGTTGGTTACACTGTGACCCTGGACCACTTTTCAAGCCAAAATATTACACAGTCTCTTCTTCAGTTCCAGATTGGGTAAGGTTCTTGCCACTTTTTTGGTCAACTCCATGCTTTCCTTGTGATGTCTTGTGTTTATTTGTTTGGCTTTTGATAGGTCCTGGAGTATAGGAGTTTGTAGGGTAATAGAAAGATGGAGTTCCTATTAATGTGGAGAAGACTAGATTTGCTAGATGCAACAGCACAGTTAACACTGACCGGGGATGAGCTTTTGCATGAGCAATGACCTCTTATTGTCTGCAAAAAAAATGTTTTAACCATGAGGTTTTTATCAGAAATCAGGTTGGAAACTGTGACTTTTTGTTACCTTTACATGGAATTGCATGCTATGTATGGTGGTTGGGGAGAAGAAGTGTGACCTCTTACATCAATGGGGTCCGTTGTAATGACAGTTTCCATGGAGAGAAATAAGTGTGATGCCTGTTCAAAGGCATGCAATGGCCTTTGGATTGTTTGCCTCCATTGTTGCTCCTTTCGGTGGCTTTTTTGCAAGTGGGTTCAAGCGTGCATTCAAAATTAAGGCATATCCCTTCAACCTCTGCTGTCATTATGTCTAAGCTAATTCTAGGCAAGTCAGAAGTTTTTTTCAACAGTATGAGAAGCACTCTGTTCCTTATGTGAATGAATGCAGCTTTTCTCAGTCTGATAAGCACTCACAATTACAGTCACTCTGTTATTAATGCTTTAGATCTTTTCTATGCACACATTTGACTTCATTGTACATCTTTCCTTCTAATTTTTTTTTTGTGCTTTGGTACCGTAGGATTTTGGAGACAGCATCCCAGGCCATGGTGGTATTACAGATCGGATGGATTGTCAGGTACATGATTTATGCACCTACAGTCACTCTAAAGCAGATGTGTTAGGATATGGTGGAAAAAATTGAACGATTATGACATATATTGGTTCTTCCCCAGTGTGGTTTCACAAAGGCAGTAATAGTGTGAAGCTGTCAGCAAATATCAGTAGGCATCTTCCCTTCACCCAATGGTAGGAGAGTAGTTCATTCAACACACTCATAGGTGCTTGTTTTGTGCATTTGCACGGATACAGGATTGGCATTTTTGTTAGAAGGAATTTTCACAATGGTTCTCCAGGTTAAGAGGAAGCAAAGGTGGTAAAAGTCCTATTGATTCAGCAAGGGATTACTGAAGCAAGCATTACCTCTTGTGACTGTCTTATTGGGGTAGCTGAAGGCATCTGCAACAAATTACCATAGACCCAAGCATCCTCAAATAGGCAACTAACCAGATTTGTACTAAATCTTTTATGCAGATGGTAATGGCTGTGTTCTCATATATCTACTACCAATCATTTATTGCACCACACCATTATTCCACTGACTTCTTCTTGAACCAGGTTAGATTTTGACTTTCCCATTGTGGTCTGGTTTCTGTATTGGATAATCATCTTTCATTCTTGTGTCTTAACCCATTTTGATATCATTTGTTCGTTGAACACGATGGGCCTTTTCCATTTCCGAGCTTTTGAGTCCATGTGCAAATCGATTTCTCAGTTGCCATATCACATGTAATTGTAAGCTGCAGACATGGATAATGGTGGTTTTCTGCCATATGCTCACATGTTTTACAGTTGTGCAATTGGTAGTGTGTAGTGTGCCCTTCTGTAATAAGAAAAAATAGTCATAATTTTGCATTAATATTTGTGTGCACAGATCCTGGTAAATCTCACTCTGGAAGAGCAAATAAACTTGTACCGACAGCTAGGAGATATCTTGAACACGAGTCAACACAAATTACAATCATAAGATGGTATTATCTCACCCTCCTGCCTTTTCTTGTGCATCAAATCAATTAAGGACTTCATAGTAGCTACTCTCTCAGAGTCTCACAGAATCAGTAGTTGGGATCTTGAGGTCTGAGCTACATGAAACCCAGATTCCCTTGCATGGGGATCTTTGTATATGACTTTGGCACAAGCCTTCTGGAAAGGAAGTGATGAATCAGGAGTTAGATTTAATTTCTGCTTTAAATTAGTTTCTGCTCAGTGGTGAAGAAACTGTTTCAGTTTCAGGCATTAGCCTTTTTCTGTGAAGGATATAATCTGAGAAGCCTTGTGGTTTAGTGATTTGAAGGTTAATTTAGTTGAGATGTTTGGATATATCAAGAGTTGGTTTTCTATGGACTTTCTTTACCAAATGGCACTGTTGGTTAATCACCAAATTTCCTTGAATGCATTTGAATGGAGAAATTCTATTTGTTGTGATTATGATGGATCTTGGCAGACTGCAAGCCCATCATCTTAATGTCTTGGAAGAAACATTTTGATGACAATTGTTTGATTTGACACTGATCACTTTCCTTTGAATATTGCACCATTTTAAGATGATTCCTTAGATTTGGCTAAAACTATTACACACTGTATGTGGTGTCGTGTCTTTTGCAAGAGCAAAGAGTTGTGGGATTGTTTTCTTTCACTGTGGATTGAGCAAGTCAGGTTCACATTTTTGAGGTGGTCAAATTTTGGAACTGAATCATTTTAGAAGCAACCCAGCAACTGCTTTTGTTCAATGAAATTTGTGCCTTCTTTTCCAGATGACAAGATTGGCTGGCCTTCTTGGGTAATCAGTCTTGCCTTATTCACCAAGGACAATATATAAAACTCCACCAGCTTCTCTTACATTGCTCAGGTACCCTCTTACAGCGTTGCAAGCATGTTCTTGCTGCAAGTGGCAATAAAGCCTGTGGAGGACAACCAGCAAGGAATCTGGCTTTTCATATTTTAGGCCACAACAAAGTCTTTGTAGGACAACAGCCAGAAAACTGGCTCTTTATATTTTAGTCCTTTAAGATGGCTTATTTTTGGATATGATGAAATGACACGACAAAATCAGAGTTAGCGAGACAGAGGGGTAGATAAAAAGTGGCCAGGTTATACCGGACATTACGGCGCCGAATGGGTAGCAAGTGACCAGATTACACCGGACATTACGGCGCCGAATGTGGAGAGCCTAGTGATTACGGTCATGGCCTGGAACGTTGAGAACTCAAAAGAATCTGCGTGCGGAATTCGTCTCCTTCTCTCGCCTCAGTGAGAGCGCGAGCGGCTTTGGTTTGTTGCATTCCTGTGTGGCTTCGTTTCCATCGTTCGTGCGTTGGTTTGTTCGTCGCCGTGTTTGTCTTCCGAAGGCTCCTAAGGAGGGACGACGTGAAGGAAGTTGTTCGGAATAAAAAAATGATCGTGAAGATTTTTCTTCCCAAAACATGGGATTGAAGAAGGATTTCGACCAGGCTGCCAAGGACGCGCTGACGCTTCCACCTTCCACCACCAACGACGACAAGCTGGTGCTCTATGGCCTCTTCAAGTCGGCCACCGTCGGGAAACCCGAGACAAGTCGCCCTGGAATTTTTGATCCCAAGGGACGGGTCAAGTGGGATGCCTGGAAGATGGTAGAGGAAAAGTCTAAGGATGAGGCCATGCAGGATTATATTCTGAAGGTGACGCAGCTCAAGGAGGCCTGAGACATACTATTGTTTGCGTCATGTGTTGCATATTGATAAAGTTTGACGATGTTGGCGGCTCATTTGATGATATGCTATAGTGCTTTTTCTGTAACTAGGAATTTGTGAAGTGAAGAGACTGCGATTTGCTTAACCAGGTATGATTACAGATGAACATGGACCTATATTTCGATTGAATTTGGCTGAATTGTAAATCTGATGCAGAAACTTTGACGGAATTGGCTATGACTTGTTTTGTTTTGTTTGTTCTGACATGCCTATTCAGCATTCACGCTCGTCATGGCTTCTTCCCACAGGGCCATTGGTTCAATGCCATCTTGAGACACAGAGGTAACCAGTTACAGCGCATGTTTCGGCTGGCTGCTGCTTCAGACGGGATCTAGTGGTTTTGTTTTCCTGATTATCTGGTTGCTTCTTCTTGGTTTCCATGAAAGGCAGAATCTCTATGATATTAGCTTGTTCTGCATACAGCTATCTTGCACTGTTGTGAATTCTGTTTCCTCATAATTCTTGCTCTGAAGCTGATCTGGGCCATAAAGAAGCTGCACTAGCTTCACACGATTAAAAAAACCAAGGTTTTGGCCAGGTCTGGTGCTGATTATGGATGCACGCACACTCTTGACAGGTGACATTTTGTTGGACTACAAATTGTAACCATTAGCCTTTTTTGTATTCAGCAGCTACAAACACATGCAACAATGAAGGTGTTAAGTTCCTTGGGATCTTTGGCACGGAGGTCATGAAAATCAGGGGATTGGTAACATCATCTGTCCTATGTGACAGGAATTTGCAATGCATGATGAGAGGACTGAGCAGTGGCAGCAGTGGTGGTTGCAATGTGGTTGTCTGGTTTTGTGCTTTGCAGGGGTATATCCTTCTCCAAGGATCAACTCTTGGGGACCATGATCATCAGCTTTTCTGGGTAAATTACCACGAGCCTTGTTAATCTTCTGCCTTTTGAGCTTTCTTTCTCATATTGACAGCAGATGGTGTTCCTGCTGGGAAGAACTATTGCTTGGCACTCTTGCCTCAAGGCAAATAAACCATGCATTCCCCAGCAATTCTGACATGCCCTCAGAAGTGTGCATCAGCATTTGTCTCTATATATGTCTATTGTCATCTGCAGGCACATCCTAATAAGTCCTGTTTGGAGTATTTGATTACCAACCTCGAATCAAATATTATTTTCTTTGCTGTGACCAGGCACTGATGATTCTAACTCGCTTGTTACTGCATAATTTTGGTAAATAGGAAAGAAATCTAATGGTACCATTGGTGGGGAAGGAGAAGACAGCAAGACGGAGAAAGAATTTGAGTGGAGGGTTGGTTGGTTGAAGTACTGTCTTCATTTTCTCCTGAATTCATTGGGCTACATTAGGATGCAGAAGAAGAAGTTGTTATATGCATCATGAACTTGCTAAGGACTGGGAGCTTATTGCAATGGCATTCAAGATAGGATAAACCAAGAATTGAAGAGCTTTAAGTTTGTAGCCCTCTGCAGTCTGCCCACAACTACCCACAACTTGTAATGTCAACCAGGCTGTCAAAATATTGAGTTTGCAATGTTGGTTTTGCATCACAGCAAGGAGAATGTTAAGTAGAGAGCTTTGAGTTTGCATGTGGTCTTTTCTTCTTTAAATTGCTTGCACCAAAATGCTTATCATGCCTTCTGCTCACCTCCAGTTATGAGGAAGGAGGTTCTGAATGCTTTGCAGGTGGGAGGGGCCTCAGGGCTTTCGATGAAGAAATCAGTGCTGCACTGGAAGCATGGAGCAGTAGCCTCTGACATCTGAAAAGATTCATCTTGTTTATGAACGAAGTGTTCAAATTGGGAGTCTGATAATTGTATGATTGGTACTGGGATCAGCCATTTCACCCTTCATGGGATGATGATCAACTCTTTATTTCTGAACTATTTGGGCATGTGACTATGCTATCTTGATATAAGACTTCCTGCAATTAACAAACCCTAATCAGACCCTGAAAAAATATCTTAAAGAAATACCATCTGTGGGTGGTGATAATTTTTCTGATAGATAGTCTTGTACTTGATTAAATATGGTCCTAACATTGAAGGATTTGTCCATTGGAAGTTGACTTGGAACATGGAGGATGCTTTGCCATGGGGTGACATTCAAGATTCACATTTTGTGGTTGGGCTTTTTAGACTTATTGAGAAGCAATTCAATTTGTCCTGATGGCTTCTTGTTGTACCGACTTTTCCAAGTTTGGAGTAGGGGATTGTGTCTAACCTTTGTGTCCATGATATGATGCAAACATTTGGGTTACAAGCATTGAAGTTTTCAAGGTATTTATTTATGGTAGTGCAGTGGGAAGCAGTGATGAAAAGAAAACTTGGACAAAGATGATGATCTAGTGGAGATTTTTTTACACTAGATACAAGTGTAGGGTAATGAATGAGGAGTCGGGTTGTTCCTGAAATAAGTGCCCTCCCCCAGGCGGTGAGGTGGAGCTGAGGGCACTTATTTCAGGGACGGCCTGCTCTGAGGGCTTTACCCCATGTAAAGTGGTGTGGCAGATTTTTTTTTCATTTTTTCTTGTGCTAGTTGGTGAGTATCTGGGAATTTCCTGTTTCCTCTGAAACCTGGTGCATATCACTAGCAGAGGGGGGGAAGAAAAAGTGACACCAAGTGGTTTTCCGAAATGCCCAGTGAATTTTTGCACTCTGTAATGAGACCTGCAAATACACTAGAATTTTCTGCCTTGGGCTTTATGTTTGCAATGTAATTGATATATCTGTTACAGCTGGTAGGGAAGGGTTTTAGGTCCTTACAAGAGCACTGAATGTATTGCCTTTAGATGCTAATGGGTCCCTGCAGTTGGCTAAGGTACAAAATTTTCGTGCAAAGAGTACACCATATGCAGCTTTCCCACATTTTTTGCATGTGATTTTGGTGGCTATGGATCCAGGTAGCACCTACCGATGGACATCATTGATAACACCCAATTAGAGGAAAAAATATCCTACGTATCCTAAACATTGCCATTTGCTTACAACTAAAGCGGTGATAAATTGAGAAGGGGGTCAATTACAATTGTTGGGTATGAGGAACATGGGATCCCAATGGAGTGCTCTCAATTTGATGATTCTCACAGGTGTCAACATCTGCTTTCAATGGGATTTCATGGACTGCTCTGAATTTTTTCTTTTCATAGCTGTTTCATTCAGGGAATTTTTGATGGACATACCTAGAGACTTTGCCTCTCAATTCTGATGCCCAAGCCTCAAGCGGTAAGGCACAGGGTAGCTTGTTAAAAAGTTGGGAAATTCATATCTCTTGATTTCACAAGAGCCGGGAGATGGCATGTTTGCCCTTCAGGCGAGAATCCTTCTCAGTCAACACAATTGAAATTGCTACACTATTATCTTAGATGTCAGTTGGGTCATGACCAGTGTTGGATGGGTACCTGGATTGTCAGGTAGGAACTAGCGGTTGATTTGCTCACGTTCTGGAGAATTGTTGGTTTTGGATCTGGGTATCTGGAACTAGCCCCTAAATCTGGAACTGTTTGGAACTAGAACTGTTTGAAGGGGGGTCCTGGTTCTAGAATCGGCCTAGACTGGCCCCCTTGTATTGGGAATTGGAATTGGATCGATTTAAAAAAATAAATCTGGTTAGGTTCTAGGGTTAGGGCATAGGATGGCTGTAGAGATTAGGGTTTAGAGACTTTAGGGTGATTGGTTTTTGTCTTTTACAATTTGTTGTTAGTTTGTTAGTTCTTTTCACTTCTCACAGAAGTCATTTGGTTTTTTTTTCATGCTCGAACCTTAAGCCTTCAAAGCTCAATTTTGTTTTTTGTTTCTTCCTCATTCTTTGTGGTCTTTTTCAAGTGATCTTTTGCAAGTTGTGTTGATAAACCAACTCCCACTTGTCTGCTTCCTTTTTGAGTGTTGTTCATGTTATAGGTCGCCTTCTCTCTCTTGAGCACTAGCTTATTTTGTGTTGTCATTTTGGTGTGATCATGGTGCTTGATGATGAGGAGGTGGGGGTTGTGTGGATCTTCAACATTCAAGTAAGTTTTCGCCCTATTCCTCTTCTTATGTTGTTTCTTTTGCTGGTTGTCTTCTTGTGCTGTTTTTACTGTTGGTTGTTTTATTTTTCCTTTTTTTGTGTTATTCTTGTTATTGGTCGCCTTCTTCTTCTCATGTTAATTGCCTTCTTTTTTTTGTATTGGTTTTGCTGTTGTTGCTTTGTGCTTTTCCTTGTGTTGGTCTTGTTGCTAGTCACTTTCTTCCTTTTCTCATGTTCTTGATATTGGTCCTTTCTATTTTTTCTTGTGTTGGTCCTATTGTTGGTCGCCTTTTTTTTTGTGTGTGTTGTTTTTGCTATTGGTTGCCTTTTCTTTAGTTTCATTTTGTTTTGTTGCTAGTCACCTTCTTCTTTTTCTTATGTTCATCATGTTATTAGTCACCCTTTTCCTTTCTCATGTTATTTTTGTTGTTGGTTGCCCACTTCCTTTTCTTGTGTTCATCTTTTTGTTAGTTGCCCTCTTCCTTTTCTTGTGTTGGTCTTGTCATCTTCCTTTTCTCATGATGGTCCTACTATTGGTTGCCCTTTTCCTTTTTTCATGTTGTTCATATTATTGGTTGTCTTTTTTCTATTGTCCTTAATTTTTCTTATGTTTTCATCTTTTTGAAAATAAAGGTTGGAATTTGACATGCATGGAAGATAAAAATTTTCTAGAAAAGGTTGTGTATTTCATGGAGCTTGTTGTGGTTGTAAATTGTTGTGGCTTTGCATTCATTTTTAGTTTTGCCTTTACAACAACAACAGGGGGAAATTCTATAGTTTCATGGAAATTGTTGGCAAAAAATCAAGATTATAAAAAAAAAACCAAACAAAATTCCATTACTTGGGCATTCTATGTGCCTATTAGCTCTTCTTGCTCTCCCCCACTAAGGTAAGTTCAAGTTTAAACCCAAAAGAAGTGGAACAATTGAAATGTGTTTTTTGTTACCCAATTACTCCAATTGTAAGTCAAAAAAAGGGTGTGACAAATTACCATTTTACAAATGGCATTTCTTTTATTCAAAAACATTTGGAAGATTATCATCATCAACTTTGGAAGGAGTAGATTGAATGAGAAAGAGTAGGGCATGAAGTAGATTAATGTTTAAAAAAAAAAGGTTTGGCCAACCCTTGCAATATTTTTGCATTTTTCAGTAGTTGTGTTGCTTATAACAAAAATGATCCTTACCAATTTTCTTTTGAAAAAGATCTTGTATTGTTGATTTAACAAGCTTGTGTTGTTGTCAATTGTGGAGGCATTGTTTAGTTTTGAGATATAATTTTCACTTCAATTTTCTATTAAGGCATCAACTGAGTGAGGATCTTTTACTTAAAATGGTAGAAAAGATCAAAGAGGGATTTGTATCTTCAACTTTTAACTCATGTATTACTTGGATTATGTGTCGTAAACCTAGCCTTGGGCTCACAATTAAAATAAGGGCTTGCAAAGGTGTGAGCCAAAAGTGAATCTTGGGAGTCACATTTCATACTTTTAGGAGTAGGAAAGTGAGGGAATGAACGTTCACACTCCTGTCAACTCTCACTTTGGGAGTTGAAGTCCTAACGGACTTTCAAATTTTCAAGGGGCAATTGCATGGGTCAAAACTCATTGGATTGAAAAGTTTTGTATATCATTGAAAAGCCCTTGGAACGTACATGTTTAAAATGATTTCACATGATCAATTTGAATACTTAAAACATAAGTTATGGCCAAAAGAATAGTCGCGAATCAAACTATCAATTTGACTCCCGACCACTAAAAGTCAAGAATCACCCCAATTTATGTGCGTGTAGGTGGCATGTCACATACTGTTGAAAAGATCTTGACGAGGGTTATAACTTTGCTTTAGACCTCATCTTGATTGGATGTTTGAGAAGAAGTTATGGGCTTTTAAAATCGCGAGAGTCGCAATTTTGAGAATTTTGGGACTTCAATTTAGGAGTCTCGGGACAAAATGACATTTAGGTGTTGGCCCCATGGCCAGGCACAAAAAATATTATAAGGGGGGAAGGTGGTGGCTTCCCTTAAATTCGAGCTATGATGAGTTTTGCAAGTTCGTGTTTGCATGTGGTTTGTCTGTGCACCAAAAGTGTTCCAACTATGCACTAACCAACTTGTGGTTTGGTTTGTGCGGGTCCATGTGAGTAATTGATTTGCTTGTCACTCTTCCTATTCCTAGTCCCTATCTCGGAGTTCTAGCACGCCCTTTTATCTCCAAAGTGTTGCGAGTCAGGGAACTTGCTTCAACTCTTTTTCCTTCCATTGTTTTCACCTTTGGACTTGCAGTTAAATCCATCAAGGAGTTGGGGGGTGCATCACTATGAACTTTGATCTTTGAATGCCAAGAGTGAGTGTGGACATTTTTGTTCTCATTCTGTAATTTTTGAATAACAATTGGAAACCTTGTCATTTAGTTGTTGGATTTTTTGAAACTATATGGAAAGTGCTATGGTTTTGTAGGTGAATGATATGTTTGCAAAACAAAAGTTTAATGGTTGTGTTATTGCATACGTAAAAAATGAGGGAAATATCTATTTTGATTTTTGTTGTGTTTTGTAAAAATTTGGGATTATTGACACCTTTTGTAAGGTCTTGTTGGGGCCATGCCATGTCCAAGTGTTGTTAACATGTTGCAGATGATTCCAAGGTATGTCTTAATTTGACATTGATTTCGATCAAGGACGCACAATCTATATGCAGAAGATCGTCACATGGACCAAAAAAAATGCTAAGTGATGGCAATAATGGCTAGACACATGTTTAAATGTGGGGGTGCTTCTACGCAAGTTCAAGACATCTATGAAGACTAAATTTGTTTCAAAATTCATCCTATTCTAGGAAACTTTTGAATTCAAACTTTTTGTTGCAAAAATCAACAATCATTGGCATTTCAAGGTTGTGTGCCAAATCCCCAAGTTTAGGCAATTGCTTGAATTATTTTTGATATATTGGGACTTATGGTCCAACAATGCATGTTGAACCATATTTAGGGCTATTGGCTATTTTTTAATGCCCTTGTTGTGGCAATATCACTCATATGTTAAAGGGACATGGACCTTATGATAGTAGATTCCAAGAGACCCTTGACTTTGATGGTGAATTTCAAGTCTTTAAACAATGGATGTAAAAATAAGCCATACAAGTTTTAGATTGTTTCCTTTCATTTATGCTTTCTTTTCAACAATGCAAAGTTCACAACATGTTAGCTATGATGTTAAACCCTTGTTATAAGGGGTTGGGGGTGGTCATTAAGATGAAAACACAATGGCCAAAAAATGTTATCACAAATATTGTTTTTCAAAATTGTGCAACTTTCAACTTCCACCAAGCCAATATTAAAAAAGGTTTCCATAAATTATATTAAAAGTAAGGTAGTTCAATTGCCAAATAATATAATTGTTAAAGGATTTTTTGATTAATATTAAATAATTAGAAATACATTTGTGAGAAAATAAAATTTGAAACAATATACTGCAAAGTGCAAATATATTTTAAAAGTTATTTAAATAATTGTAAAAATTGATGAAATAATTCATTATATATTGAATATGAGTTGATTGTACCATTTCAATTAGAATTGAAAATTTTGATTCATGTGATTTCAAAAAAAAATATGGATAAGTTTTTCATTCAAACAAGTATAACTGTGTTGAATTTTTTTTGTTAATTAATTATTTTCACTTGAAAGATAATAAAAATTATATTGGAGGCCTTAAATGTATCAAAATCCATTAGATTTTCTTATCAAAATGCTAGATGAAATAAAGAAAAAATACCCTCAAAATAATACAAAATGTACCCAAAAAAAAAAAACATTTTCTTGCCCAAAGCAGCACCCTTGTAGTGTGTTTTCACCCATTCAATATTTTTGACAAGGATAAAATTTTTCAAATTACAATTAAATATGATAAAAATGCATTGTTATCCCTTTTGGTTTATGCATACAAGTTTTTGAACTGAATTATGCATGGAAATGAAAGAATTTGTAGTGTTTTATTGCAAAATTTTCAATTTACAAAACCAATGTGATAACTAGTAAGGGTTGATGCCATTTCTAATACCTGCACAACATTAGTAAATTCCTTGGGCAAAGTGTTAAACTTTTTTTTCATGTGTGAATCTTGTTTTATTGATGTAAGCATGCCAAAAACTTAATGCAACAAGATAAAATTCATAACTAATGAAAATGAAAAGGAAAAGGAAAAAACAAATATACTAGTTTAAGAATCCACAACATTTGAGGCTTGAAAGGCTTGATTGCACACTTCCACAACCAAAGGGCCAACAATTGAAACCAAAATTCAATTACCTCATACACTGTACTAACAAATGAGTTGAGAATGGGGGAAGGTTGGTTAGCAATGAATGGACCAATGTTGCTTAGTTTTTAGGTTTCTACTAAAATCATTAATTCCATGTTTAGGCCCTTCTCATAAAAATGAAAAATCATCAATTTTGATTTTATTTTATTTTTAAAAATGTAAATGTTGGTTCTGGCTCTAGGTCAAAATTTAGTGATTACTAGTCTTAGTTTTAATGAGTTTTGTTTCCATAAAACCCGTTGGTTTTGAATTAGAGCCCAATTTTTGAATGTTTTTATAAACATTTTTATAATGCAAAGATTTTCTTTTGGTTAAACCAATGGAGGGAGATTATGTTGTGAAGTGCAACTAGAGGAGTTAATCCTATGATGGATTTCCTCAACCTATCATCATTAGCTTGGAACAAGATCAAAACAAATAAATATTAGAAATTTCAATTTTCAACACCACAAGTTTCAAATATCTTTCCTTCAAGATCAAATATGTGGAACAACCATTCTTTTTCAAGTGAGGATGATGATTAGATTACCAAAAACAAATGCCACCTTACACATAAAATTGATGTTGGGTCATGTTCACATTAATTGTGACACTTTGTTATGGACATGATAATTGTCATCACTTTGTAGGTTCCTTTTCCAACATGAAATAAGGTTAATTGATGAGGTGACCTATTGCTTAGTTGCTCACACATTGGCTATTCAATCTAGGGATATTTTCATGGAACATTTTAATCTTCATCAATTTGGTGTAGCGATTTGTGGTGAGTGTGAAATAGTGGTTCATGGCATTTGAACAATGTTAAATTTGCACCCAAATTGGGTGGTGCTATAGGTGGATGTTTGTAACACCTTTAATTCAGTGTCACAATTAGCCATTTTAAAAAAGTTATGGTTTTCGTTAGGTTTTTTGGATCAGTTTTTCCCATTTGTTCGACAATTCTATGCATGCCCATCCTCACAATATTTTTTCAAGCTTCTTAACATGGTAATCTCATAATCATTTTGTTAGAGTGAGGTACACGATAGGGGGACCCATTGTGAGGAGTGTTGTTTATTCTGGTTCACCTTTGCGCTTTTTGCCTCACAACATCGACCCACCCTACTTGCGTTTTCCCTTCATTGGCGGATGCTACACATATAGTAGGTCCTACATTTGATGTGGTTCTTGTTTTTTTACAATTACAACATGAGTTTTGAGCATTGGGGCTTTTAGTGTAGCTAATGAAGTGTGTAGTTTGGTCTCCATAAGGGTTGGACCACTTTATATGACTTCCTCTTGGCTTTTTCATTCCTAACTTGGATTTTCAAAATTTAGGCCACTGGTGGGATTTAAATCATTTGTTGAATTGTTTATGGCTAACGCTCTTCATGAGGATCTTGGGTCAATATTTAGTCTTTTTATGCTTGTAGATCATCAAATGGCTTTTGCTATGTTTTTGTTGTGTTATGCCCAATGCCTTGGCTAATTGCTTTGTACAATGTTTCCATCTCTAGGTATTTCACAGCATGACATTGAATTTAATACTCATACCATAATTATGTTGGAGAGTTTACTTGGTGCGAGATTTTTTGGTGGTTTGAATGATCATTTCATTCGTCGTTGAACCATTTTCCTTGTTTTTTTGGGCAAGTTCAACCTCCTTTATGTAGTTTAGACTACTGCACCCACATTCTTGGGATGTTGGGCATTGATTGTTCTTGCACTTGTCATTCATTTTTAGCAAAATGATCACCCTATTATTCTAAATGCAATAACACATGTTGAGATTAACATTTCCTCATTCCAGATAACATTACGGGACATTCGAGACCTATTACTTTAGGTTGTCCGGTCTCAAGTCCTACCTTTTAAGAGCTTAATGGTTTAGTCTTATCCTAATTGCAGGCTTCTTTGGTAAATCACCTACATGATCAAGAGTTTACTTCGCTTCTAATAGACATTCCTTTACATATCATGTGAACACATTTTCGTTCATCTGTAGGTCCAAGGGCATGTGTTTGGTTATTACCTCATCCTACCACATTTGCATTTCATTTATTCTTAGCCCATTTCCTTACAACACTATGTACTCGTTTTGGCTTGCCACAACCTACAGTTGCCCATCTTTCACATTGTCAATGTGGTCATACCATAGATGATCTAGGTACCCATTTGCTTTGGTGCCCTTGCAAGAGTGAACATTATAGCCCACTATATACTTCAAAATATTGTTGTAACTATTGTTTTGGAAAGTGGCACACATGTTCAAAGGGAGTTCTCCCACCTTTTCCTTTGCCACATCCAACAACGACTGGATATCCTTATCACGAAAGACGACTTCTGGACCTTGATGGATGTCGTCATTATTGTCTCAACTTATAGAGATATGGTGTAGCAAACATCAACGATGATAGCACAATGATTGTTTAGGAAAAGATGCAATCATATGTTGAACGAACATCATGCAATGGCTTCATTCCCCTTGCTATTGGGACATATGGGTGTTTTCATTTTCATTTTGATTCATTTTTGATTGCTTGTGCATAAACCACTAACACGCATCATCAACAATCTTTTTTTAATCCCCTCGATGATGTTTCTTATTATCGATGATGTGTGTCCATAGCCATGTAGCACAACACCCATGGAATCTTTTTTAAAATGTATGTAATTTCTGCCCTCAAGATGCATCCATGGAGGTGAAAACAACCTTGTTTCATTGCCCTTCATATGGCCTCCATGTGGTCTAAATTGTTTTTAACAAAAAAAAAGTAAAATAATAATTCACATTGATGTTCACTATTGTGTATGCGTGCCCTAGCTATTGGGGGATGGACAACAATTGCCATGGCATTGTGGCCAATGTATTAGTGAGTGATCCACCAAAACTATGTTTGCTCAGAATAGAGAAGCATCCACCCAATTCTCCTTGTGACTCAGTTGTGGATGAACCTCAACTGAATTAATATCTAGGTACACCTTGGTAGTCCATTCTATAAGAAGTAGGTCCTATATGTAGATAGATAGGTAGGGAAATAGGTGAATTTTAGGTGAGTAAATGGGTTTACATAGGTCAGGGCTGTTTTTGCAGGTTATATACAGCCAAAAAGCTATATTAAAATTAAAAAGTGCCAAAATCAAGTGTCTTTTGAAATTTTCAATAGCTAGAATTTGACCAAAAATCACCAGATTCCTATACATGGTTCAAGTATGTAGCCCAAAATATAGAATGATGTTTATAAAAAAAATCATATTTGCATTGTCACCAAATTTGGCTAAATCTTCATGTGGATCATCACCACTTGGGCTTCATCACAAAATTGACAAAAACAAAAACACTGCTACCTACCTCCTAACAACCTGCAAAGAGCTAACCACAATGATTAGCTAGGGAACTGGATCCCAACAGAAAACTGTTTCCTGACCACTTTCCATCCATCCTTCATTGTGCACTTGTGGGTGCTGGTTCGCTGTGGCCCACATCATGAAGGATGATGGTAACTAGTGGCCCTGAAACAGTTTTCTGTTGGGTTCCAGTGCCCTAGCTAACTGTTAGCTCAGTTACTTTTTTTCACTACCTAGGTAAGTGGTAAAAAACCACTTACCTATGTATAAATCATCTACTTACATAGAAGTTACCTATTTTTCTACCTATCTACCTATCTATAAGACCTATTCTTACAGAATTGGTTACCAAGGTGAAACTGAATGTTAACTAGATTGAGGTTCATCAACAACTGAGTAATAACAGGCATCCAGTGGATGGTGCACTGGTGGGTGCTGGCTCACTGTGGTCCACGGTGCACTGGTAAGTACTGGTTCACTCTGGCCCAAGTTAAGAGTCTAGAAGAGGAGTACTGGTTCACTCTGGCCCCAGTTAAGGGTGTCGAAAAGGTTGAGACTGGCCTTCCATACCCAATTTCCCATGGAGTGTGGAAAAAGTGTGGAGCACAACATCTGCACACACACAAGATGTCAAAGTACAATGTAGTTGTTGGCCAGTGGCCAATCTACTCTTTTAAAATTGGAAGACATGTGCATCACCAGTGGTGAAGAGGTGCGCATCACATGTACTTTACCATAGCTGCAGCAGCATCTTGATTCTTGACCCGTCACGCTTTGCAGAACTCGGCACAGGCAGCTGAGGGAAAAAGGTATCTAAAGTACACAAGTCAAGGACACGCCTTCTGAACTGAATTGCCTGAGAATTTGCAGCACACCCAAGGAGACTGTCTCCGTGCTTGGTTCCAAAGCAGTGTTATAACCAACTAGATTGGGGGGTTCCATTGAACCAACAGCAATGAGGGATGGATGGTGAGTGGACAGGAAATAGTTTTTCATTGGGTTGATCCAGTTGACTAGTTACCCATCGTGGTTAGCTCCGTTTCTATTTATACTACCTACCTACTAACAACTCACTAGCCCTTTCTTATCTACAACCCATATTCTCAATGCATCTACTTAACTAATAGCCACCTGTTATCCTATGTACCTACCAGTGTTGGCTGGTTATTACTGTTCTTTTCAATAACTAGTGGAGTAGGTTATGAAAATTGAAAATGAAAACCCGATGGTTATCAATTTCAGTATCAAAGTAATGACCTTGATTATCCATTTACTTGATCATTCTTTTTAATAGCCACTGGTTATGTATAAAGGTTGATTCTCAAATACCTGCCTTGAAAATTGTTAATTATATTAGGTGGGTAGGGTACGCCATGAGTTTTAAAAATCATTATTATTATTATTATTATTATTATTATCTATTTTTCTAATTTCCATCATAAATATGTGTAGGGTTTAAGGATTGTTTACCTAGCTTGATGAAATTCCAATCATCCCAGTAGGTTATAAAATTTGAAGATTCAATAACTGATGGGTGCATTATCAAAGGTCAAAGAACTCAATGGTAGGTTATCAATAACCAGGTGTTCTCTAAATAACCTGCCAACCCTGGTAGCTGCCAACCTGCCCAATCCTAGGATAAGTTACCCCTGTTTTAGAATAAGTTACCAACGTGAAACCTGATGTTAATGGAGAGTTGGGTTCTATCCACAACTGAGTCAGAATAGGCTTCCAATGGCTGGCGTGCTGGTGGCTGTTTGTTCAAACTTCACTCAACCCTGAGTACATAGCAAAGTCTGTAGTAGTCTGTACATAGTGGCCAGCTCATGAATGCACAGGACAGATACCTTTTGCAGTACTGCAACAGCTCCATTGTACAGCCATCTTTATCCTCAGCTGCTCACATTGCCTCCATTCAAGCAGACCTCTGAATGTGGCAGATGAAAACTTCAAGGCCAAAAAACTTCCAACTAAGTGCTTAAGTTACCCAGTTTCCAAGTCTTTTCTCTGAGCCTCAGCTGTAAATTTTCACATCCCAAAATTTGAACAGCTTCTGAATGTGTTGTTCCAAAACCCACTACACCCTTGGAAGGAAAGTTTAAGAAATCACACGAAAAGCAAAACTGCACTAATATTCGTGCATGCTCTCCATAGCCACATTTATCTTTCAGGACTGTGGTTTACTAAATAATAAGTTCAGCTGTCTTTTCTTGTAAATTTGTAATATATTAAAGTTATTCACAAAGTCAGCATGACAAGAACCAGAATCCCCAGTTTGGCTGAAACATGGAATGAGATGCTGTGTTGCCGGTACTAGGGTAAACTGACTCATCACCAAACACTAGCCTATCGCTGAACACTTTGGCAGATCTTTCTCAAATTTTCTCCATTTTGAGTGATTTAAAATGTTATAGGAGCACCTTCTCAAGCTTTACAAATCATCTTTGAAATGCAAAGCCAAAGGAGCGGCCAAAAAAGAGAAGTAAAGATAATATGTATTTTTGAATTGCAGAACACATTTGTTTTCATTTTTCTTCATCTTGACCTCTCCTACTTCATTAGTGCATAACTTTCTCATTTTTGGTTCAAATTGACCGATTTAAATTGCTTTGAAGTTGCCATCTTAAGCTCGACAAATCATCTTATAACTCTAAAGGCAACAAAGTAATATTATAGGATTTATTGAGGGTTCAGAAATAGGCTATGAGCTGTTCAATTGAAAAAATTTCTGTAAAAACATCCCCCCCTACTTGGGGAGCTGTAACTTTTTTGCCTGTAGTCCATATTTGTCAATTTGTAGTGTGATAGATGTGCCCAGAGGAGAGCTCCATCTACTCTTTGGGCACCATAAACAATGGGGCAACAATGGGTCCATCCTGCAAAAACGACAAGCAACCCTACATTATGTGTTCAATCATTGGCGGGTGTACCCTAGTGGTAAAGTATTTCCATCTTAAATTTCATTGTTCTCATGTGTGACAATTATTCTTACATTGAATATTCAACAAATATTGGGCATTTATTGTTATTTCATTATAAATTTGGAAGTTTGGTCCTCTATGGGGACTTTAGGAATAACTCACTATTGAACATGAGAAAGTAAACGGAGGCCCAAATGAAGGACAAAACCAATGTTGGGCAGGTATAAAAATATTTTTGAATATCATTTGGGTATCCAAATATGAACCTATGTGAGTATCACCTTTAGTGATACCCTGATTGAAACCCAAATCATCAATTTTTACACAAGCGATAATCGACTGATAAAGAAAAAAAACTCAAGTGTTGAGACCTGGGTGAAATAAAACCTCTTACCTAGGTCAGGTTTCTCAAGTCCTTGCCACCTAGTCAAAATTAGGTTTAGGTTGAGATTAAGAAGGGGATGCCGCTTTCCAACGACTCCCCTTTCTTACAAAAACCCTACCTACTTCTTGTGAAAAAGAAGGGATTGGAGCCCTTGAGCTCTTCCTTTTACATTACTTTGTTTGGCGTATTGTTGTGCAGGTTGCAAGTTACAAATTATTTGATGTTTGTGTTTTTGTTTTCTTTTTGTTCCTTTCTTTTTTTCTTTCCTTGTTGTTTTTGCCTTCTTTTGTCATTGCCATCATGCTTCACTTGCTTCCTATGTCATCTTTTCTTGCTTTGAGCCTCGTTGCTTTGTTGCGCCATATTGCTTTTATTTCATGCCTTGCTATTTTGCCCTGCCCTATTGTTTCACTTTGTGCCTTGTTGTTTCATTTCATGCCTTGTTGATTAAGCACACCCTATTGTTTTGCTTTGTGCCTTGTTGTTCTGTCATGCCCTGTTGTTTCACTTTGTGCCTTGTTATTTCTTCATGCTTTTGTTATTTTGCCTTGTGCCTTATTGCTTTGCCTTGCTTTGCTCCTTCATGTTGCACCGCACCTTGCTTGCCTTAATGCTCCTTTGCGTTGCACCACACCTTGTTATTTCATTTCATGACCTATTGCTTCACCTTGCCTTGTTTCATTTCAAGTTGCACCCTTGTTATTTTCCATCCTACCTTGTTGTTTCGATTAGCCCTATTGCTCCACCTTGCCTTGTTACTTTTTTTCACACCTTGTTCCTTCGCCTCGCCTTATTACTTTGTGCTTCTAAGGTACTTGCTACAACTCCTTCTCTCTTGTTGCCTCTCCCCCCCTTTTTTATTGCAAATGAAAGAGCTTGGAACATCTTTTAACTATTCAACTTGGTAAGTCTTGCCCCTCCCCCTCCGCCCCCCCTTTTTTTTTCTTTAATGAAGTTTTTCCTTCTATTTTGTTTTTTATTTATTTTAGTTTTCTTCTCTTTTGTCTTTTTTTTGTTTTATTTTTTGTGTGTTTCTAATATTTCGTTTTTGTTTGTTTATGTGCAATGTTTCAATCTTATATATCACCATTTTTAATTAAAGAAAAATCTCCTTAACATTTTTTGTTAATCATGTAGAGAGAGGACAATGAGGTATTTTGAAAGAAGTAGAAATGAAAACAGGGAAATTGAAAAATAACAAGCATTATCCTTAAAAAGTTGCATCTTAGAAAATATTGTAGAAACTTCATTGCAGAAATCTTGATGTTGGGGCTTTTATTTGGGTAAATGATAATGTAGCAATTGATTTTGAAAATGCACAAATCATGTGTTGTATACTTTGTCATAAAAATGTAGTAATTGCAACAAATCCAAGATTACAAGCAAGGAAAGGATTAATTTCTTACTATAAACCCTTAAAAAAACACATGTGGATGCAGATCATATGTTTATTGTAAAGAAATTTGTAAAAGAAATGAACAATTTAGTGAAACAAACAAAATAAAGACATCTTGCAAAAAAAAAGGAAATATAACTAGAAGGTCAATCTTTAAATTTTATTATTGTGAAGGATTCCTTACCAAAAAAAATGTGCCACAAAAAGAATTCCTTCCGGACCTTGGTCTTTTGATTGTAAAAAATAATTTAACCATTCAATTTTTGGAAAGTATTTGGTTAAAACAATTAACTTTGTGCTTATGTCCAAAGCTAAATTTCCTTTCCAAAAAACATTTTTCACAAGAAATATTACCAAGGCTAATGGAGAGAACAAAGCAATTGCATGTTCTTTTTGCATTGGTAGAATGTCATTCTATAACATCCACCTTTGATTTGTGGGTGTTTGAAGGAGCTTATGATGTGTTTGCCTTAATTATTAATTTTTTGGGGAAGGATTGGTAGCCAAATCATGTGACTATTGGCTTGTTTGAAGCTATAAAAGCTACATGCCAAACCTTAGTTAGAAGTTTGACAAGTTTGATGGATAAGTATGGGTCAAAGAAAAAAAAAATTGTTTATGTCAAAGATGAAGGATTTACTTTCAATGCTATGATTTCTACGTTAAATTTGTTATGAGTTATGAATATTTGGGTTTGGAAGAAAGCTTCCAAGGAACTTGTTTTGGGCATGCCCTTTCAAAGGCATCTCAATATAGCACAATAGAGGAAAAGGTGTGAAAAAATTTGAAATTCGTTTCCATTAAGTTTGCTTAAGTAGATTCTCAAAAGTGCATCACTTGGTCTAAAAAATATAGGAAGGGAGAACGGTAATGGAATAAGGCTTGTGTTGAAATTGGAATTTAGCCAAGGAAATTAAACATTAAATGAAAACCCAGTACTCTTTTGCTTTTTAGTAATCTTTTATTGGTTTTTAATATTTTTATTCATAAATTGAATTAGAATATTAATAATTTGTTGTTCCATTTTGTAGGTTTGCTAGTAAGATTATAATGTTTCAATAGGCATTGTAGTTTCATTTTGCAATTGTGTTTTACTGCAGTAGACGGATTGTTGTGAAGGTTAGTTGAGTGTCTCCACCTTTAATTTGACAAATTTTGTTAGATTATTATGGATTGTTTTTCTCCAATTGTTTTTTTTCTGTGTTTTTAATTAATCATGTGGTCATTGGCTAGTTAGTGATGCATTACATTTTGTAATTTCGATGAATTTAAAACTTAAGAAAGAAAATCAAGTTGTGCTTTCATTTGAAAGCTTGATGGAAAAAGATTTAGTTGTTATCGATGAGTTGGCTTTGCTGGTTTTTAACATTAGAATGGAAGTTTGTGGTGTGTTGGATTCTTTCCTTTCATTCCTAACAAAATATGAAAATAGAAAAACTAATAAAATGATTTTCTTGATGTTAAACCCTAGGTTTAAAAGCCTTCAAATAATATCTTCATTTGTTGGACGAGAATAAGGTGTTAGTCTTGTTGAGGGATATGATAAAAAGTCTTTATATCCTATGTTGGTCAAATGTTATGAACATTTGCATCCTTTGATAAGGCTAGATATAAATTATGTTGACCTTGACATATTTTTGATCAAGATTGTAGTTTGGATATTTTTGAACATATTACAAGTACAAGCAAACTAGCAAAACAACTTGTCAAGAAAATGTTGTTAATTTTTTTACAGTACCAATTACATGTTAGGAACATCAAATGTCTTCTCCAATGGTGGGAGAAACATGAAATAATGTTTCGTATTGTTTATTATTTTAGTTTGACAGATTTTGGGCATTGCTGGATCATAGATTGAAAAAGAAAAGGATTTTTTTTGTTGGCTAGACTATTTACTAACCTTAAAAGATGTTTACAAACTGAAAATTTAGAAAAATTGATATTTGTTAACAAAAAATGACCTTAATAAGATGTTAATCTCCATTCAATTTAAGAGAATTTCTTGAAATGGATATAGATTTAGAAGATGAATTTGAAGAATTTGAAGGCGACTTTGAAAAGGATGAAGTTGTTGAAGTATAAAAATGGAACAAAAATAGTGTTGGTTATGTTTTAGATAATTGTTTGTAACATCACTTGTGATTTTCTGATTTTTAAGATAAAAATAATATCAACAAAATTTTCATATTTTGAATATGATTTTCTTAGTTGAAAAATAGGTAAGAACCAGTTGGTGAGAACCACCAAATGACCAGGTGTTCTCAAATTTATGAGAACTGACATTTTGAAAACTGGTTTAATTTTTAAATTTTTTGATACCCTGACCTGTTGTAAACTAAAAAAAAAAGAAAAAAAAAAGAAAACTGAAACCTTTTGTAATCTTATTGTGAAAACCGGATCCAATGGGCATAAAAAATCTGATACCTGCCCAACACTGGATGAAACGTACCCAAATTTTCTTTATTGGGTCTCATTAGATAGTGCATCTGAAGGTCTCTTTTTCTTTCATTACATTGTGGTAATCTAGCCCATCAGTGCCCAACGCTATGAAAATTAACAAGGGGTGTGTCATACTGTGGCCTTGCCATTTACATTAAAAAAAATCTTAAGGCAAAAGTAGAATTATGGAAACTCAAATATTTCACGATGCAAAAATAGACCTAATCTTCAAAAAATCCTCCAAATGAAACCAAAATCCTTCAAGAAATTATAACTCTCTAACTAATCTCAAGTTTCAACACAAAATATCATCTTTCAAAAATCCTCATATAAAAATATACCTATTACCTAGGGGCTCAAATCCCTTAATCTACTATACTCTATAATGAAATCTAAACACAATGTTCTTGCCTTAGTAGGCAAGGCCAACGAAGTCTTACATCTTATGCTCCACGCAGCACATGGGCTCAATTAATGTGATGCTTATAACGACACCCTATGCTGCCTTTTGCAAGGCCGCCAACCTTGTGTTCGTATGTGCATGCCCACAAAACTGAGCAAACTTCAAATTGTATTTCCATGCATGCTAACAACCCATGGCGGAGTTTGTTTGTGGGCCATTTAGAGGTTCTCTTTGTTAGAGGAAATGGCCCACACATGCATGTTGCGCCTCATACTTTTTCCTTCTGGGTTTTGGCAGATTTGGAATCAGTGCAACACAAAACATGTGCATGTCACAAGAGTAAAATATGCTAGACCCCCAATGGAACAAAATGGTGTGATCATCCCATGAGTTCAAAATTTGTTGTTTCTGGATATATTATTGGCACATAAACCTCCAGACAACAAGCAAGGCTCTGTCTTTAAAAATAAAATAAAATAAATTTAAAATTCATGTAAAAGAGTTGGAATTTTTTTTCCAATAATTAGAAAAATTAGTTGAGTTTTTAATAGAATTTTTTTTTCCAAGTTTTTGGTAGAAAGAAAATTTTTTTTTGGATAAAAGAACACTGACATTAGGCATTTATTCTTTATGATTTTCTAGGGAAAATATTTGCCTTCTAAAATGACAATGAACAATTTATGTAACTTCTTAGAATTACTCTATCAATAATGCATATGAAAGCACTTGCAGGGAATATTTCAGTTTAGATTGTTCCAGTTTCAGCCAGTATAGCAGTACAATTATTTTCATGTGTGCATGCATGCAAACCATCCTCTTGACTCAACTTTCCCCACACTGAATTGAGAAAAAAAAAGAAAAAAAAACTGTAATTAGTAGTCAGAGAGTCAGAGCAGAATGCTCAGGTCTAAATGTGAATTTGTAGCGACTTGAATTTTCGTAGAAATTTTCATTTGTAACCAAACCGTATACAGTAGAGCATATGTACGATCAAGGGGGTCCAAGCTTTTGATTTGTGTCTTTTCTAACCAAGTTCAATAGGTGGTTGTTGTTTACAAGTTAGCAATGTGAATAAAGCTAAATGTACCTATGAAAGGAACTCTCCTCTTGCTTCAAGGTGGCTTCAATTTCCAGGTCAGTCTCTTCTTCCTAATGAAGGGGACACATTTATTGTTGGTTTCCTACAGTTAGCAATTATATATTGGGTGAAACAAGTGATTAAGGACCCATGTTGAACTTGAAAAATAGTTGATTACCTTTTTAGGATTTGGTCCCTAGATTATTAAGGTTTGATTCCATATTTGGGTAAAAAGCAGGGAACAAAAAAGTTGGGGATGAGTCATGAAAGTGCTACCCATTGGAGATATATACCCCACATCATTCAATTGTAGTATTAACAGGCGTACAGATCAAGTAAACTCTGCACACAACAATCTATTGGCCCTTTCAAGTGGGTGACCTTTTCTCGCACCTGTCGAACAAGTCGACTTCATCATATTGCTCTGCCATTCGGCATCCATGCAATACGTGTGGATAAAATTGTCTCATACATCAACATGCAATTTGGCTTAAGCTTAAATCATTTGTTGGGTTGAATAGTAAAATAGCTTCTACCATTCAAGTTTGTGGACTTGTAGGAAATAAATAGGTAAAAGATCCTGTAGAAAATTCTTTCTACAAATGTTGAAATGATCAGAGGAATGCTTCCTTTGTTGAGCCTTCCAAGTTCCCCTGCCACCCAAATATCCAAGGAAAAAAACTTGAACAAAGTTATTCTCCACATGATGGACCTATTCTCACTTTAACTAAGATTTTCCCTAGTAAAATATTGGCATTAGTATGACAGTCACCATTTCACTTTTCATTTCAGAAAAAAAGTGGTAAAATAATGGCATTACTGTGACTTTCACCAGTTCACTTTTTATTTGGGGAAAAAGTTGCTGCCTTAAAATGGGGGAGGGTAGGGGGTTTGTTGAACATACACTAATGGCCACCCAAATAACCCAAGAGTTTGGAAGTTTAGACAACTATAACAATCAGTGGTCTTTTGGGGTGTTGTTAGGAGAAGGTGGGGTGCAAAACTTCAAAAATGGACTTCCTTGAAATGGGTTGAGGATGGGTTCAAGGAGATGCTCTTTTATATACTAATCTGGTAAGCCTAGTTACTATTAAACTCATTGCCTTGATGAAATTAAAGCAGATCCTCACAATCTCCTATATCTTAGGATTTGACATTAATGGGAATTTGGAGACGTCCATTTGGAAATCTTTTCACAAGCATTTTTGGGATTGATGTCACCACCTGTGAGGCATCTTATTATTAGACTCCTCATCTTTTTGGCTAACGAACAAAAGACACACATATATCAAAGCATTAGAGTGAATAACTTAGGCCATTCAGCTGGATATTCGCAAACTGTTCAAAACAGTGCCAATGCAAATGTGCCTTGTGTTCAGTGTTTTCATTAGTGATTCTGACAAGTAGCCTTAAATTGTGAGTGTGTGCTTCAGCTGTCAGCTCAAAACAGAAGCCAGGGAGGACAGATGTACCGATTTCTACCCCCCACAAAACAGTGTTAGTGGTACTACAGTAGTTGTCCCCAAAGTACCCAAAAATGGGGCTACTGGGCTCCAGTTTTGCTCAAACCGGAGACGAAATGAGAAGTGAGGTTGAAAAACTGGGGAAAACCCAATGTTGGCCGGTTATTGAGTTTTGACCCGGTTATCAGTTCAGTTATCAATCCGGTTACTAGTAACGTGTCAACTGGTTCTTAGTTTTTGATAACTGCTTGGCATTGAAATTTCAAAATCTAATAACCTACCTGGATTACAAGACCCATTTTATGACATTCCATGAAAAACCCTAAAATCAGCTGCTTCTTGGGTTTGTCGTGCAGCAACACAAATGTTACTCATTGTCCACGTTCCCATGAGCAAAATGATAAATTCCAAACGTGTGTTTTCAGCTACATTGAGTTGTAGTAGAGCAATACAGGGGGCGAGACGCTAAATTACCCCCCCCCCCCAAATCGGGCTCTGTCTGGCGCCCTTTCTGGGCCTGACAGTACAGCCCTGCTGAGAACCGTGTGGTTCTGCCGCAGGGTTTCACTTTTTCACTGCAGGAGTTAGTCAGTAGAAAGAAAATCATTTTTTAGCGCCTGAATCTATGCCAGTGGATAGTACCATGTTCTATGTTTGGGAGGTTTAGAGTTCGAAACGGCTGAGCGGGAAGTAAAACAAAAAATTAATTTGAGCAGAACGAAGAACATGTAGAATCCGGGTTTAATGCAGAACCATGCAGGGCCGAAAAACATGTGCAAGAAGACAAGAGAAACATGCGCTGGACAGAGCTTGAGGGGGGGTATTTAGCATCTCTCGCATACACAGGCTCCTCCTCAGATGAATGATCGTTCACTTTCCAAAACCGTGAAGGGTCAGCAGTCAGATACAATAGCTAAGTAAAGTGAAAGTGTGGCAGATCCGAGACTCCAGGTTAGACAGAAGTATATCCATCTCCCATGCTCTTCTCTGTGTGCATACTTACATACAAAATTATTATTATTTTATGCTCAAGGTGGTCTGTTAATTGTTCAGAACTTAATTGATTGATTGACTGATTGTGTTTGCTTCTTCACATTACAAGTGTGAACAAAGCTGAATAAGCAAGAGGGGACTTTAAAGAGGGGACTTTAATGTAGTGACACAATTCTGCCCAGTTTTACGGATCTTTGAATGCCTTTTTGGCAATTTTGTGATGTGGCCAATTGGTGATCAAGAAGATTTAGCCAGATTTGGCAGTAAATGATATTTGAAACTAAAAAAAAGAAAATCATTCTATATATTTGACTACCTTCTTCAACCAAGTATAGAACACAGGCTATTTTTCTTAAATTTATTCGTAATTATGGCAATAAAAAATCCCAAATCGGTATCAATTCATTCTCAAGTTTAATTTTTAATTTCTATTTGTTGTGAGTTTGTGATAATTGTGAGTCACTGACAAGCACTTGATGTTGAGCAATAATGTCATGTGCATTGGGTAGTGGGTTCCTTCTCTTTGATGCTTGATGAATGGTGGCTGACTTTATCTTTACATGACTATAAATGCCCTACCTAGATTCAATTATGTCTAGCCTCATGACTCCTGCTCTTCCTTCATGTTGCAACTAATTGCCAATCTGCCAGTCTGTAGTTGCTAATCCACTACTTCAAGCACTGGGAGAAAATTTCTCATGTATCCCCAGGGCACCTTATCCGGTGGAAATTCTCATTAAGGCTTTTTAAATTTAATATAACCAATGGATACCCGCCCTGGTATCATGGGAATTTCTTTTTAAATAATTTTCTGCCACTGCTTTATGTCAAGTAATGAATGGCCTCTTGTGTGAGGATTCCCACGTAAGCGGCCCTCGGCTACACCCTTGGGTGGGAACTTATTTTGAGAACTGCCCACTCCTAGGGCATTACCCTACTTTTAAAACTCCTGTTGAGTTATCAGAGATGATTACAGAAAATACCCATTCTTCCCAGGACCTGTCGGTCATCAAAAGTCTCAGAGCTATCCTCCTAGCTCTTAAAACTTGAAGGGAAAAGTTAGGGCAAGCTTGGATTTGGGAGTGAAGGGCTATGACCAACCAATGTTTTTCTGGTCAATTTTGTGTCGTAGCCAAAGTTGGGATGATCCACAGGAAGATTTAGCCAAATTTGTCTTTAGGCCATATATAAAATATAAAAGCTTCCAAAACATCTTTCCACATTTTTGGCTACCTACTTCAAACTGCATAGAAGTTTGGATATTTTCTTAAATTTTGGTCGAATTCTGTCTTTTGAAAATATCAAAAACCTCATGATTCTAGCAGATTAAATTTTAATATAGCTTTTCTGAATGCATATAGCCAGCAAAAAAAAGGCTGCTACCCACCCTCGCCCCCTTTGGATTGAAGGATTCATTTGATTATTGGATTGAAGGAAAAAGTGTTTTTTGCTCATGAGCTCCAAGGATTCAACATTAGACCCCTTCTCAAGGACAAGAATGCTTCAATTTTGAAACCCTGCATGTTCATTGTAGTTCATAAAGTGGCAGGTAACTGCGGCTCTTGTTATGTCATTTTTCTTCTACCACTGGTTTGAAAATTGGTTTACTTTTTGAACAGAAGAAGTATTTGAAGTAATCTTCTTCACTTTTCAAAGTGCCTGCCTTCACAAACCAAGGGAAATTTCTGCAAGTGCTTTGACCTTGGGGGGCAAAACACCCACCCTCATGCAATTTCAATTTTGGAAAAAGCACTCCAAATTTCGGCTATGGTAGGCGCCGACACCACCGCGTTAAATAAACCTACTAGTCTACAATTTATTTTTGCCTGTAGCAGCCATTTCTCTGACAATCCTTCACAGTCAAAAAGGCTTTCTCATTCACACAAACCCAAAGACAATTGGGGAGAAAAGTTCGAATAAAAACTTTATTTTATAGTTTTATCACCTTAAAACTGCTTTTGTCGTTTTAGTCATATGAAAAACCGACCGGACTCCATCGTGCTTGTAGCCACCTCCTTTGAGTCTCAACACAACTTAAGCTTCTATGCACGGTAACATCGCATGAAGTTGCAAGTGCTTTGTTTGCCATTTGCAGCTTTTCCAACACCAAGTAAGACTGAATCAAACCTGAGGGAAAATCAGACCCTGGTTAGGAATCAATTTGTTCCCCTGACATACATTGGATGACTTAGTCAAGTTAGTTGTGTGTTTCACACCAAATTAGTTCAAAGTGCTATCTTCCACTTGAAAGGGGATTATTTCTTAATTTTGGTGTTCTTAATTTGTTCCATCTGGTTTCCAGCTAAGTTCCCATGATAATTCCTCAAGTATGTTCTCAATAAAACCAGACTTTAATTCCTTTGCCCAAAATTCTACTTTTAATTTGGCCAAAGGGGAAAATTTTAAAGTATTCTATTTTGGGAGGGTCCAAAGCTTCAATGTGTTTTTGATAATGGGGCAATTAAAGAGGCCCATCACCCCAGTTTGTTGTTTTGTTGAATTTGGCATGTGCCCACAACTGATTAATATGAATCAGACATCCCCCATGAGTATGGCATGAGTTTGATGGAGGAGGAGGCCAACAGTCTAACCATTAGGTGATTTTGCCTTAAAATCAACGTCAACTTGTAAGTGTGATGGTTGCAAGCAAAATTGTTTCTTGTTATGGGGGAGGAGAGAGGAAACATCTTACATATTCCTTGCTTCCTACTGTCTACACACCCAATGTTGAGCATCAGTCTAGCAAAGGAGGAGACGCAGAGATGCTTACCGATTATATGACCTAGCACCCACCATAATACTCACCCACTTACAGTTACCTAGGTCCATGTGTTAGGTGGAAGTAGGTTCATCCACAACTGAGTCATAATAGGTTTCCAATGGATTTTGCATTGATGTGATCAAACTAGGGAACATGTATACTGTTCTTCTTGCAACTAGTCAATTAGAATATATGGCTTCTGAAGATTATAATTAGGTTCTAGCATGTCAAATATGCACTTGTGACTCAGTTGCTTCCAAATCCTTACCAGTCTTTTATTTGTTTACTTATTATTATTATTAATATTTTCTAATGTTGCAATGCAAACACTGTGGAGAGCATCCCCAGACATATTTCGCCATAATTGGCGACACTTTTTGTAGAGGACAATTAAAACAGTAGATACAGTTGTGACAAAAATCTCCCCCAAAACAAAATTGGGTGAAATTTGGTGAATCTTTGGGGTGGAATTTTTTTTGATCTCCACCCCCCCCTCTTGAGGAAAAAAAAAGACTGTTCCTTACATAATAAACATTTGTTGGCTTGAATTAACTGTAGCTAAAATTAAATTTGGCTAATGATTCCCACCCATGGGATCCGCAGCTGCTTTGCTTCCTACATATGTGCACTCACATGTCTTTGATGACATGTGTGATCTTTCCGACCTTTCATGACTTAAAACATAGTACTGCAGTAGTTGAATAGCAGGCTCAATGGGTCTCTGCCAAATAATTATTTAATTTTGAAGATTTCATTTTGACAAGTAAAATATTCCCAAATATTAGAAAAGAAAGTTTCACTTTCCTTCACCAAAAAAAAGTTTGTTGTAGAAATTTTGTTGGGTGAAAATTTCAGCATGGCTAAAAATAATATATATATTTTTGGAGCCTGCTATTCAACCAGGGTAGTGATTTTAATAGCCACTGAGCAATCAGTGCCCACCTCCCCCGCAAAAGTTTGAAATGCTGATTATGGTGTTCCATTTAGTTTGTGAATTAGAAAGAGAGCCAGAACATCATGGGTTTTTTTGGCGAGACGCTAAATACCCCCCATGGAGCACTGTCCAGCGCCCTTTCTGGGCCTGACGGTGCAGCCCTGCGATGAACCGTGTGGTTCTGCCGCAGGGTTTGACTTTTTGACTATGGAGGTTATTCAAATAGAAAAGAAAATGGCCTTCCTTGCTGCGTGAATCTATGGCAGTGGTCCGTAGTATGGTGTGTACCTGGAAGGTTCAGATTTCGGTTCCTGGGAACTGCTGCGAAACATAATGTTTTAATGAAATTAAAAGAACACTACTGAGTTCTTTTGCAGAATAAAAAGAACAAGTAGAACCATGCTGTATGGTTTTATGCAGAACCATGCAGGGCCAAAAAACATGTGAAAGAAGATAAGAAAAACAGGCGCCGGACAGAGCTCTATGGGGGGTAAAAAAACGCCTGCAGGGTGTTTTGTACCCTGCATTGCTTCTGTGAACTTTGTCTGCCTAAAGCAAAGAATGCAGAAACCTTGCTTTGGATTAGTGGAAGGGCTTCTTAACCATTAAATGTCCAAAAATACAGAAATACACTGAAAAGTGGACCAAATTGGTTTGCCCTGACATTTACGGGTTAACTAGGTGAAGAATCAAGATCAGGGCCAGATTGAATCCACAGTCACCAGCGCACCACACCACAGGGCATGAATGGTGGGTAGACAATAATAAACACTTTCCCATGGGGTACTACCAGTTGCTTAGCTAACCACAGTGGTCAGATCAGTTTTTTGTTTATGTTACTAACCCATGACTTTTTGTGCTTACCTTCTACAGGTCTGTTGTCACAAGGCCAGGGTGAACTTGCACCTAAACTGGTACTTTCACCTTCTAGGGTGAGGCCTTTGATGATTTTAGTAGCCATTTTAAACTCAGAAGATGTCAAATTTTGACTCAGAGACCCTGATTTAGACCTAGGATCGGATATTCACCATGGTTAATGCAATCTCAAAAATTTCTGGATTTGAACCATGGTACCGGTGTAGGTGCTAGTTCACCCAAGGCTGACACAATTTGGTGAGGATGAAAGTATTGTCACAATACACTTTCCAGTCAGTAGGTCATGGGTGCGGTGAGGAAATAATTTGCACAATATTTTGGATGGGGTAAACACTAGAAGAGGCCCACACATCACACGCCGGTAGATCTACTCCTACTCTGTGGAAGCCATTATTAACCCAGCAAGCCAGGAGGGTACAATTCCTGGTTAGAATGCATCTGGTGGTAGCCACAACTAACCGATCAAGGAGGGCATGATTTTTGGCTAAAATTCAATGAGTTGTAGCCACAATTCTCCCTGGAAAGAAGGGCACAATGTTTTTTGGCTAGAATTAAAGCGGTGGTTTCCACAATTAAACTGGCAAGAAGGGCATGATTTTTGGCTAGAATTAAAGCAACCTTAATTAACCTTTATTAACCAGGTTTCCTCAATTAACCTGGCAAGAAGAAGCGCCTGATTTCCAGCTACAATGCTTCTTTCTGTTCGAATGCACAGTGCAACAAGTGGGCAAGCAGATTCACTGCAGATTTGCTTCACTTCCCTCTGATCCATGAATGTGTTCCTACTCCAGTCTCTGTCGAACAACTGCAGATGCCTCCAGCCTGAAATGCCTTTTCCAATGTGATTGTCAGTTTTTGTGGACAAATTGTCGTCCCCAAAGGTAAGGGGGTGCTTTTCAGCATGTACCCAGACTCCCAGGGGGCCAGCCCAGGGAGTAGGGCTACAATGTGCAATTGATGAAGGAAGTGTAGATCACTTACTTTAAAAGAAAAAGTGAATTGTCCAACAATGTGTCTATGTGCATGATGACTTTTCCACAATGGAAAGAGGTCTGTGTCCCTCCAACCCACCGAGCACCTATATTAGGAGGATGATGAATAGCAAATACACCAAAAAAACATCATTATTTATGAATATCCCATCTCAGGCTCTCTGTGTCCAAATTTAAGATTTCCTGGCTTAAATATAGTCTCTAAGAGGCCTCATCAATCAAGAAGGTAAGAGTACCCACCACCTCAGGTTCACGTGGCCAGGCACCGTGGAGGCCCAAGTACCTATATGCAAATACATTTCAGTAAGTTACCTCTTTATATGATGAAAAGACATGTTCAGAGAGACTTTCTTTGGCTCTGCCTGTAACAGAGAGACAACAGAACAATGAAGTTTTTCATTTGGTCCCACTTTTTCAAGAATGTTCATGTATCATGTATCACATCATTATTTTTTTGTGAACTTCATGGAACATTTCCTCTTTTAACTGTTGCTGCCTTGAACTTGCCATAGGATGATGACGAACCATTCATTTTTTATATGGTTCCTCGACCTTTGACTTAATCACACGGAAACTGTTGCTGTTGAGTGACATGGCTGAGATGCGGCCAAGAAATTATTTTTCCTCTGGTGCTTCCCTTCCTCCATACAATCTGGTGAGGTGAGCTATCCATCCACCTCAAAGTGCTTGAGGCATTGCTTTCACTCACTGCATGTAGCTGGAATGAATAATACTGTTTTTCCCTCCAGAAGTCACTAAGCAATATTCTTGGTGGAACGAATGTAGACCCTAGAGGGGTATATAATGCAAGCATATGAATGAAGCTTGGGGGGAAGGGGGGAGGGCGGTGGGGGAAACCAATATTTTGTAAATTTTAAAACCTTAACTTAAGTTGCACTTAGAATAATTCCAGGCCTTGTGGGCTAAAGAAGAATTTTAATCAAGACTACCACTTAATGAAGATCAACCTTTTTGTTAATGCTTGTTGTCTACGAGCACCTGACCAAGCTACCACTCTGTAGGTTCACAGTTCACATAAATCATTGATAGAAAGAAGCAATACAATACAATAATCATAGGTACCTAGTTCCCTCACCCTTTTCTTTTATTGTGTTTTGCAACCATGTTTTGCGTGAATACATCATTCAGGATAATTTCAGAAAACTTGTACATTATTCATCCAAGTGGCTGATGATGAATGAATAATAATGAAGAGAAAGCTACCACCAACCACCCACAACCTCATCTATGCCACAACAATGTAAATACACTACTTGGTCACTAATGTTTACCTGCCTAGTTACTTACCATACCTACATCTACTTCCCTAATAGTCACCACCTATTATCTTATCTACCTACCTTGTACCTACTTTTAGGACCAAGTCATCAAGGTGAAACCTGACATCAACTGAGTTAGAGGGTTCATCAACAATTGAGTCATAATGAGCTTCCAATGGATGGTTTGTTGGTGTGTGTTGGTTTGCTCTAAGTAGCCCTTCTTTTGGTAGTTGGGATGTGTCGGAATGATAATGCATCTTTGTTTGTTTGTTTATTACTACTCCCGACTCAGGAGTATGGTGCATTTTTCTGGGCGCTTCAGCTATTGGTTACTTCATTTTTTGCAACCATGGTGAATTTTGGTTCTTCTATTGCATGTGGCTAACCTGCAAAGTAGTTGCTGGAATGGGTTTGCATTACCTTTATGACAACAACAGAGAGTAGCGAAACAACAAATATCACCTGGAGAATTTGCAATTGCTCACCATGAACTCAAAAGTGTCTCAACTTTTTTGGATGCAATGAACCCTGGTGGCTAGGTGGGGTGAACCAGCAGCTATCACTGGTACCATGGTAAAACCCTATCACCACGCCTTGGGTGAACCAGCACTCACACTGTTACCATGGTAAAATCCCCAAAGTACTCTTAAATTGCTTCTAAATATTACAAGTATCCCATGCTTACATTAAAATAGGGTCTCAGAGTCCAAATCTAACTTTTTTCAGGCTTACTATGGTCACCAAGAACCTTCATGAAATGCAAATCCATTTAAATTGCTTCTAAAGATTACAAATATCCTCTGCTTAGACTAAATCCAGTTCTGTAAGTCCAAATCTAACATTTTTTGGGCTTAATATTGTCCCTAAAGAGCATCGCCACCGGTCCAGTGGAAACTGGCCTGCACGCCACTTTTGGATGAAGTGATACACCATAGTGGTGTGAAAGTGGGTGCAGGTACACCAAATTGTTGCCATATACTGGGGTTTCATGAGACACGGAAAAGCAAAAAAACACTGCTGCTAGTTGGGTGTTTGCATTTACTGCCCACACACTTACTGGTACTGATTGGCTGTCCGCATAATTGGCCCACGTGTGATCTTTACATGATTCCTCGGTGTATAATGTTTACTACTTACAGTTTGTGGGTGGGGAGGGAAAAAACTTCAACACAAAATTTGGATGTAAAACCATGGCGTGGAGACCATTTTCCAGTGAACCGCTGGAGAGCATCTCCACCCCAAAACTGTAAACAACTCCTTCATGTTAAAATAGAATAGTGTTTAATGATCACTGTCCCCACCCACAAACGTGATAAAAGTCCCTTTAATCAGTCAAAGACCATTTGTATCTTTACATCTGGACAAGTAATAGTCACTGTCCAAATCCATAGTAGAAAAAAGACTTTAAAGGTTAAAATGACCACTGCAAAATGGACATCAATAGAGGAGTGCAGCAGAATTTACATGCTGCAAGATTTAATGAAAAGGGGTGTTTGCAGGTGTGGGGTGGAGATGCGCTAAGAGGCTTCACTGAAAACTAAAGGTGAAGGTACTAGTGTAGGTTCACACTGGATGTAGTGCATCTATGGCCACGGTACAGTGGTACCTTGCCTTACTTTTTGTGAGACCTCTCTACTCATATCAGTCAAATAGCCAGTACTCTTGAATAGTGTGAAACTAATTTTGTGGATGTAAAAATTTGCAACATGAAATGCTCTTCCAAGACGGACAGGAAAAAGAAATGATTGTTCTTTATTGACCAACTATAATTATTTGGCCAAAATATGATATTAAAATAGCCTCTCACTTTATGTTGCCCACTTTTTCATGTTTATCAGACAATAATTAACACTATTTGTTGGGTGTGGTAAAACTGGATACAGGCCCAAATTGGGGGGGGGGCTGGGTGCAGATGCTCCATTTAGTCCCTGAAGACTGGGGTATTTACAATGTTGAGAAGCTTTAGTTTTTACCATGGTAACACGTGTATGTGCTGGTTCACCGAATTTTATCACTATTTTTGTCTGATAACAGACAAGTAAATTTTCTAGGATTTGAAGTATTACCAAATTTTGTCATCATTTGGGGGATTTCCTACTTTGACAATTACGAAAGGAAAAGAAAACTTCAAAACTTAGTTTTATCTTTTGCTCTTGGAAGTTCTCTTAGTTGTCCTCTCCACTATGTGCTGTGGCAGCTGAAACCCCATCAAGTAGTACTACTCTACTGGCGACCATAAATCTCAAGTGGAAGTACGGATTTGATTCACTTGTGTAAGAAAATAATATAAGTATCATGGACAGCTTCTGATTGGGTCCACTTCTGTCCTGCAATCCGGTCAGGCTTTTGTGCAATAGTGATACAGTGTGTTGATAAGAATGCTTCCTGGAGTAGGCTATGGCTGATTGCACTGGTGAAGAAGGTAATGGTGGTTTTGGGATGTCAGACAAACTAATAATAAGACCTTCAGACAGCCCTTTTTTTATAAAAATGGGGGGCAATTTTAATCATTTTGTGGAAAAAAGGGCCCATAAACATCAACAAAGGATTTTTGAATAAAAAATGACCTAATTTTTTTCAAAAAATCACCAGGTTTTGCCACAGGCTCTAAATATTGTGACTGCCTGTTAGAGCCTATGTGCAAAACCTGAAAAAAATAACACACAGGTTCAGAGGTTAAATTCTTGCTATTGCATTCCATAAGGTTATTCAAAACAAATAAAATGCTGCACATAATAAAATTGGCAGCTAATTACTTTCATAAATCAGTTTGTGAGCATCATTTTATAACCCAGGTTATGTGTTGAGGAATGGCAGGTCTGGAAGGGATCATGTTGTTTGAGGGCATGACAACAAGACAAATAGCATGCCCTCCCAGGCTCTAAAACAAAATAGTCCCCTCATGTGAGAGAAAATTTTCCACTGTGGGTAATCTTTTTCTCAAAATGACAAACAATATAGAAGGATGCTTTTAAATTTTATTTTCATTTTGGTTTGTAGTCATATTTGCTTTAATCACCATATACATGTTTAACATTTCAGCTATGTTACAATTTTTACAAATTTATTTTAAAGAAAAAAGCACACTGTTACTTGCTCTTCTTCAACATAAGAATAAGAATAATTTGCCAGCCTTGAGACACCTTATAGATTTGTATGATGCCTCAAAATCTACAAGGAAACATTGTAAGGAGCCTAATGCAAAAGAAACATGAGGTCAGGTTTTTTGTTTTTTTTGTTTGACTCTGGAGTTGATTCTTCTAAAGAGACACATATGTATATATAAACTTGGGCTCTGTGTTGTTGTGTATTAGCAGTGACAATCAACTTCTTTTTTCTTCTCTTATGTTCCCATATGGTTTTAAATAGTTCATTGCTGTTTATCTCAATGTTAGATTTTATTAAAATTAATATAAATATCATGGACATGAAAATGCACATGTTAATTTTGCTTTGTTATATCCATGTTGATGGGTAAGGAAAGAAAAATGAAATAGTCATAGAGATAGGAGGTAATTATTAGAAAATTTAATAAAAATGGAAATAAGTATAGGAAAAAAAAAAGGTAGTTATGCTCTAAAATGAGATAAACATGAATTCTCTTTGGAATTGTTTAGGGACAACCCTACAAAAAATTATGCAAAATGAATTGTTTAAGAATAACCACACAAAAGATTATGCAAAATTTCCCATATACCACTTCCTGAAACTTTCTTGTCATTGGAATTCACTTACAACCATGTTTTGATATGATGCAAACTCATGAGTGAGTGAACCATATTATGCATCTCCCCTACCCCTACCCTGCAAGGCTCAAGCCCACACCCATCATGGATTTACACCTATTGTAAACTCTCTTTAGAATCACAAGCACCACACCCTTCTATCCTTTATTACTTAGTGAATTCCTTTGGATTGAAGTTGTTCTTTCTTGTTGAATAAGATTTCTTTCTTTATGAAGGCTGAATAAATACTAGTGTTGGGTGTGCAGTTGTGAGGAAAGCAGGGCGTCTTGAGACAAGGTGGACAATGTCATGGTGACAATATTCATAGTCACAAGGCTAGGAGTATTTGGATTTGCGTATTTGTTTGTTTGCCAAGTTTTTATTGGGAAGTACATTGTTTGAGCCCATGACAAGAATATGCTTTCATTCTTATTATTCTAGGTTTTCCTTTGTCACATGTATAACTTTTAGGTTTTCACCACCTTCTTTCTTTTTGTTTAAACTTTAAACCTGTGTCGTACTAACATAGGGAGCAACCTGGGTACATACTATTTGTATGTATACTGGCATCACCTAAGGGAGAGACAAAATTATCCTTATACCAATACCAGACTGCTAGGGACTAGGGACCAGTCTCATATCAATTTTATACCAATATCAGTCAGGATTTATAATTATAATTATGGAATACCATGCAAAAATCGGCCTTGGGCCCAATACCAGGACCAGGCTGATATGAAAGTATTAAAAATGATCTAAGACCAGTACCGTACTGGAATGTGAAAAGAGACATATTAGTACAACACTTTGAATAAAGAGTATATTAATACAATATCCACATATATGAAAGAAAACCGTATAAAAGAGTAGGCACCTAGGGGGCGTTTTCTTCCTAATGAGAAGTAACTTTTGAGGGCATCTCACTCTACACGTTCATATGTGAAATAGGTCCTATGGTGGTGTTGTTCCATAGCACAACATTGCCCAAAGTTTCACAGTGTATTTCGAGTGCCACCTTGAAAATAAAAGATTTGCTTGGCTACATGGGAGCAATCTTACCTTTTTAAGGAGGAACACTTGGTTTTGAAATGTTTGTCTGTACAAAACAATGCAGAGAAAGATGCTTTATGGGCCACAGTGAACCAGCACCCACCAGTGCACCATGTAGGATGAATGGTAAGTGGTCAGGAAACAGTTTTCTGTTGAGTTTCAGTTCCCTAGCTAATCATGGTGGTTAGCTCAGTTACATTTTTTTCTACCTACCTATGACAACCTACTTGTGGGTTGCTAGTAGGTAGGTAATAAAAACAGCCCATACGTATGTATAAAGCAATGTTGTCCATGTAAGGGTTTGGAACTTACACTCTGTGTAAGTGTAAATCCCATAATGAAATTTATTTACACCCTGTGCAAGTGTAAAATAAACATATTTATCTAATTTTACATGGTTTGAGAAAACAAAGTAAATGTAGAAATGTATATATTTATATGACTTTACATGACTATGTAAAACAATGTAAATATATAACAATATAAAAAATATGATTTTTACTTAAGGGGAAATTTCATAGTGTTTTTGAAGATAAGCCAACTAAATGACCCATTGCAAAAAGAAAACCATCAAAATATACACCCATAACTAATTCATATGAGTTTGCAAGAAGGTCTGGTCATTAAAGATATATAATAAAATTATTTATAAAGTAAGGAAAACAAACTAGAACCCTGAGTTTGATCATAAATAGGCTGCGATTCAAAAAAATAAAAAACATTAGTGTTCAAGGAGGGGGGGGGACCTCAGTTTTTGTGGTGAACTGAGTTTCACCCTGTCTTTCCTGTTTTGCATATATTATCACTGATCCTACTTGCAAAGCTACTATAATTAGTCTTCAACCTTGTGCATTAAATGCTGATTTTCAGCATTTCATTCCCAGATTTAATAGAATTTCATTACTTTATGGATATCCCTGAAAGAAGGGTTTGGGGTGAAAGGAGGCCCAAATACAGGGTGATTTTTAAAATAATAAATTAGTATTTACACTTACACTGGAGTTACATGCCGTATATACATGCACAACCCTGGTATAAACCATCAGATTACCTATTTGTTACCTATTTTCCTACCTACCTACCTTTATATGAAACCTATTTCCTACAGAATTGGTTATCAAGGTGAAACCAAATATTAACTAAGTTGAGGTTCATTCACAACTGAGTAATAACAGCCATCCAGTGGATGGTACGCTGGTGGGTGCGTGTTCACTGTGGGTCTCGATAAGGCCCTTGAATGATGGTGTAACCAGATTGCAGGCACCACCGTGGCTGACCCCTCGGGCAGTACTCTTATTCTGGTAATGTCCTCCAGCCTTACCTAACACCTACCAACCACATGGAGAGGACATACTCCACACCATTCGTTTTACCTGGAAATTGACATGATGAGCCGTTTTTTAAAGATCCTGATATAAAGAGACCCAGGTGTGCTGAGCTTCACTGGTTTTAGCTGGTATTTTCTTTTTTCCTTTGATTGACCAAAAGGGATGAACAACGACATTTTACACTGAAAAAGTAGGTTCTCCCCAATTTTTTCCAGAAAGAATTTTGCAAAATAGTGAGAATGCACCACACCAAAAATATGGGTTCTCCACCAGTGTTGAGCTGTTATTGGAAATAGGTCCAGATTATCAGGTCAGGTCTTAGCATTCATACCTGTGGTTCTCAACAACTCAAAGACCCAGTTCTGGTATATAATCACAGTTCTCAAAGTTTTGAGAAAAATCAAATAACCAACCATAGAACTACCAGATCATTGCTGGTTCTTTCATGACAACTGTGGGTTCTTTTAGGTTATTGAGAAACAACTTTGACCAACCAGTGTTTTTTTTTCAGTTTTCTGGTTTTGAAAGTTTGGCAATTTTCTCCCCCAATAAACATTTCTGGTCCTATTTTTACCCTTAAAAGAGGAAAATTTCCAAACTTTTCCAAAAAACTATTGTCATTGGGCGCTGAGAATTCACCCAAGAAAATCACTGTGACCAACAGTTCTTTTTATTCTGTTTTATTTCAAAGAACCAACGGTTCTTCTCTGGTTCTGAAATCATTTAAATAACCGAATTCACAGTTCTTTATAAATTCAAATACCCGCCACAAGACTGATTCTCAACCCTTGCCACATTTGGAAACCCCCTTGCACATGGATTCCTTACCCGACACTTTCCAACAGCCCATTTTCAAATCATAGTTGCGCTCTGGAGGTAGCAAATACATTAAAAAGATCTAATACAGATTGAAAAGAAAAGGTAATATTTACTTGAAATTCGAAAATTTCAAGACTTTAGAAATTTGAATTAAAAAATTTGAACCCAGAATTTCCAAGTATTATTCTTCTGTTTATATATATAAGAAGTTGGCCCCAAATGCTAAAGTATTATTTTATTGTATATATTTCAAATTTTTAAGATATTATCACAAAATTTCAAGTCTATTTTTATGCTGCATATTTTCTTTTTCGTTTATTTGGCCCCCCAATCACTAGGCGGGATCAATCGTCAGAAGTCAGAGAAGAAAAGTAGAAGTCGCCAAATTATAGTATTTAGTTCCTGTGAGTAGCCAAAAATATACAATGATGATGAAAACTTTATACTTTCATTTCTAGCTTTAGAAAAATTTGGCTAAACCACCTTCCTATGGATAATCACCACTTTGGGGCTATTTCAAAAAATTCATAAAAGACCACCGGGCTAACAAGTCGGAGTTAGACCAGCAGATGATTTTTTCTGGCAAATTTTCGCACTTTGTGGCGATAAAGCATTTTGGAAAAAACATTTACTGTAAATTCGGACAAAATTGCTATATATTATTTGAAAAATTTCACCAAACCTTGGAAACCCCAAAACAAATGAAAAGAGGGGAAGGAAAGACCAAAAAAAAAGAACCTTTTTTTAAAAGGAAAGAAACCCTGACACCGATCCACCCACCCACCTACGTACACATCTGCAGGGCCCTACGATTACGTGATAAGATCGACGGAGCACAGTGGACCAGAATGGAAGTAGACAGTTCGGGAAGAATGAGTGAGCCGGACGGAATGATTGGAGGGGGGGAGGGGGGAAGAAGGGATTAGTGAGAATTAGTAGAGAGAGGACGGGATTAGTGGGTAGATTAGTGAGAGGGGAAGAAAGCTCATAAGGGGGCGAGGGAGCCAGCATTTGCTTTTGCAGCAGATATCAGGATCGAACTCTAGTGTCTTCCGTCTTCTCTCTCTTTCTTTCTTCTTTCTCTCCTTTCTCGCACAGCACTTAGGCACTGGGGTTAGAATCGAATGCGAGCACGAGACTGTTTTTTCTTCCTGCCAAGAAGAAGATCTCTCTGGTTATATCAAATTGATTTGAGATCCAATCATCAGAGGTTTTGCTGGTGGTCTGTCTCTCACTCATGGTTGGAAAATAGTTCTCGTTGCAAGCATTCCGCACTCACTTACACAGCAGGCTAGGCACTTGTCACGCGAGGGATTTCAAGAAGTTCGTATTGCAGGTGGGGTGGGTTGGGTTGCAGTGGGGCTGGGGGCCTGGGGTTTGGACGTTTTGGTGAGCAACAAACAAACAAACAAGCAGCAAAAGCACACAGGCTAGGCACTTTCTTGCTGGGGTGGTGGTGGTGGTGGTGGTGGAGTTCCTTGATCTTTACACCATCATCGTCTCAGGCAGAGCTAGTAGGCTAGGCACTTGGGGTTGGGGATTCAGGCTAGGCACTGGAGGATCACTGCACTACTGTTGCGCTTTCTTTCTCTCTCTCTCTCTCTCTGTGTTTCTTTGTGCGTCTCTGTCTCACTCTTCTTCTTCTTTGTCTCTCTCTGTCTTTTTGTTTCTTGTTTTGTTTGGTTGTGTACTGACTCGTGCACTGCACACACACTCACGGCATGCACTTGTAGCTTTTAGTACTTCACTTTGACTTCATAGATTAAATCAGGTGTCTTTCTGCTGCAGCTCTCTGGCCTCCAAGCTCTCTGCATCAGGCCGTGGAAGAGACTGCTACACTACTGACTTCACGAACGGGAGACAGAACTTTCGTGGTCTCCAGGTTAGCACAACCCACGCACGCACGCATCTAGGCACTCTCTCACTTACTGCAGTTTGCAAGCGTGCACCGTAGTTTCTACACTCACCGTACTAACTCGTGTGCAGTAGTACTCTATTTGTTTTTCGTTCTCTGTCTCTCTGTGGAGTTTTCTCTTGAAAAAATACACACGATTTTTTTATTGTAGGCTTGTTTTTATTGTGATATTTGGATTTGGTTCTCTCTCAATCGAGAGCCCAGCTTCAGTTGTACTCTTTTTGGGTCTTGTTCTTATTAGTTTCTGGCAGGGGGGGAAGGGGGGTTATCAGATTCAAGGGGGGATAGTCAATCAGATCTGCTCTTTTTCTCTCTTTGGTGGACCTCTTTGAGTTCTCGGTACAGGACTTGGGTTGGATTTTCTTTTTGTTGGGAGGTAGGGGGGAGTTTTGGGGGAGAAAGTGAAGGACGAATTTTAAGTGTACCCTGAGTTTTAAGATCCCCTTTTTTAGTTTATTTTCCTAGCTTTCGAGTCGCAGCAGCAGATTATAATATATCGCCGGTCTTTCATTCTGAGTTGTTGCAAGATTTCTCCGCATCAACCCATCATCGTGCATACCTTTTAAACTTGCATGAGGGGGTATCACTCAGGAGAAAAAGATTCATCATGTCTTTTTCCTTACTTCTGTCTTCTGTCTGGTTTTGTATTATTATTGCTTAGAGAAAGGAGGGGGTGGGGGAAAAAAGAGTTTAGATCTAAATCTCCAAACGGTGAGAGAGAGGCGAATTTTTGGTCCTCTCTTTTCTCCCGAGGTTAAGACTCTCATTTAGTCTCATACACTTTTTTGTGAGCACTGCAAATTAGTGGCGAATGGTTAGAACTGCGACAGACGGTCTCCTCTGTACGTTTTTCAAGGTCATCAGGGGGTTTGTTGATTTCAAGGCTTGTTTTTTTTGGGTCTGTCTTAAACATTTCAGCAAAAAGGCCGCAGTTCATTTCCAGCTTTAGGAGAGTCCAGGATTCCCATAGAAACAAAGATCCAACAACCTTTTTTCTCTTTCACTATATTCAGGATCAGATCTATAATTTTAGTGTGTTGTTGTGTACAAAAATAGTTAGTGTTTTCTTCTCTCTTGTTGTAGATCGTCGATTCCTAGCTTGCTCAGACTTTTTTTTTCTCGTAGTTTGCTTAGTGTCTTTTCTCCCTTGTAGATAGACTTGTAGATAGAACATCAGAGAGAAAGGGTTTCCTTACATTCAGCTTAGTTTCTTATTCTTCATCCTGGGTGGATTTTGTCGAGTTTCCTGTTTGTGGGTAGAGGTTTTTCGTGTGTGTTGAAACTTCAGAGAGCTAGCTACCTGCACGATGATCTGAACAAAACTTGAGGAAAAGTTCAGTGGACGTGTGTGCATGCACAAGAGATAGGTGAAAGAAAACTTTGAGAGACAGTGGTTGCTAGACTATGGCTGTTCTAGCAGACAGATTACCCTGCTTGCCCATGGGACATCATGTACGCCCGCACTTGAGGCAAATAGATCATAGAGAGTACAATAGCAGCAGAATATTAGTCGCCGATTTGGTCGCTTGTCGCGAGAGGGAAAACTGTGGCCAGCTTCTGGATCTTGACAGGAGGAGCTTTGGTGTTAGTGAGGTAGTAGGAAAACAAGAATCATGTCAGAGTCTCAGTTCAGAACTAGTAGATTGTGGTGGTCTAGGACGAGATAGTTTGTTGTCACGACAGTTCGAGGCGTTCATCGATGACGCCGACGCAGTATTGAACCATCGCGTATCGGACGAGTCTTCCTCGACCCTAGCAGCCTCATGCTCAGGCTCCTACATAGAGGCAGCTGCAGTGCAGCTGCAAGGAGAAGTTCAGCAGCAGCACTTGAACAACACCGCCGCAGCCACAACAAGAGCGGATTCATCAGTGCTACAGCTGCCGAGTCCTTCTTCTTCGCACATGTACAACAATTATGTAGCAGCTCCATCCAGCAGCCATTGTGGTGCTACTACTACTACCATTCCCTTTACCCCTCACTCTTACGCGGACCTGTTTGATTCTCAAGGTCTACTAAGTTCTAGTAACCAGATTTTGTCGTCCATGCCTGCTCCTGGAAGTTTAGTAGGATCTTCTGCAGGAGGCAACTCTATGTACTACACATTCGTGGATGCTGCAAACATCGGAGGCTGCAGTCAAGTGTATCCGGGGCTCTTGCCTGTTCAATTACTGAACTCCTCCGGTGGCTGTCAAGCAGCAGCAACCACGGGAGGACAAGCCCAGCAGCAGCTGCAACGCAACTTGCAAGCAGCGTCGCCACCGCTGCAACAACCGTTGCTGCACAGTAGCGTTCAGCTTCAACCGCAACTCTTTCAGATCCAACTCCTTCAAGAAGCTGCTGCAGCAGCCGCGCAAGAACAAGCTTTCCAACTACAATCGAGTTCGTGTCCTGGCACTGTCGCAGTAGTCGATCATCATGGGAACCAAGTACTGCCGTGGTCGACGAGAGGGGGCGCGTCATTTGAGACCTCGTCCTTGGGGCCACGACCGGTATTGATGAAGAAGCAGGACAAGCGGTTGGCGGGAGCTGGTCCTCGACAAACGAAACTGTACCGAGGAGTGCGGCAGCGACACTGGGGGAAGTGGGTCGCGGAGATTCGGCTTCCGCGGAACCGAACCCGACTATGGCTGGGGACTTTTGATACAGCTGAAGAAGCAGCACGAGCTTACGATCTGGCTGCATACAGGCTCCGGGGAGACTGTGCACGTCTCAACTTTCCTCACCAGCGGAACAGCAACTTTGAACAAACTATGGGTGTTTCTTCTTTGAGCAGCGGCGGCGGGTCTCCACGTTCAGCAAGTGACCCGGCAGCCGTCAACTCTTCTTGGGTCAGCAACTCTGGTGCCGGAAGCAGCCCTGGCGGTGCAACGACGACGTCGTCGTCAGCAAATCCTTGTACCACTCTAGACGCGAATCTCCAGTCAATTGCTTACCGGAAAGAGGGACAGGTCTCCTGTCTTGATGAGGGTGGCGTGCAATTAGGCCCACCTTCTCGTCGACATATGGAGCCTGAGTCCCATGTTATATCTGGTTTGCAAGCGTCAAACGAGCTAGCGTTCAACAACGAGCCTTCTTATGTGCCCATGAGAGTGGTGGAGGATTCCTGTGTGACGACAGTCGCGCCCACTAGGGTTGTTGCTGCTGCTGTCGATGAAAATCTCTCAGCTAATCACATGGGAGGCGACAGCAGCAGTAGTCCGATCAGTGCTAGTGATCTAAACTCCCAGTTTGATTTAGGTGCTTCCGCGGCTGGTGGTGGCGGTGAGAGTTCGGGTTTCATTAATAACATGTGCAGATCGGAGTTTCGAAGTGATGCTTGCAGCAGCATCGAAGGTCCTTCCATATGGGACGATCCGGACTACGTACTCAACAATTGTTTTGGTTCTGACGTATACATGTCATGGGATCACGACATCCCGCTCACGACATCGTCAACGCCCGGGAATAATGTTACTGACTCATCGGATCACCAACAACTTTTCCCCAGTTCCTCAAATCACGATCATGATGAGGATCATGATTCATATATTGATTCTAGACGCTGCAACTCATCAGGTACAAGTCATTCTCTAGGCGGCGGTCTGGACTCCTCGTCGTTTGCGCACCACGTCGTCGATGGAGGGATGATGATGAATATGCCCTCATCGGTCATGGTTGACGCATCATGTACTGACAACAGTTTATCAATAGCGGGCCTACTACATCAGCAGGCTTCTTCGACAACTGCAGGGAAAAAGCAGCAATCACCTCTCATGTACTCATCGACCACACTGTCACCCGTGCATCAGGTTCGGGTGTGGAGAGATTGCACGTGAGCTGCAGCGCTTAATTTCGATGCTCATGCTCCTGGACAAGAGAGGTGACGGAGCGAGGCAGCGAGCGAGCTGCTGTTCTTCCTCCTCCTATCTTTTGCACTATTGCTGAGCTTGAACTTTGATTTGTTTACCCATCATCGCCGTAGCTAGAGCTTTTGTGTAGTGAAATTGGCTTGGCCTAAAAGGAAAACCCAACTGTAGGACCATGCTACCATCGAACCCAGCAGAGAGAAGTACGCGCCTCTCGGATGCATGTAGAGAGAGAGATGCTAAACAAGAGAGTGTTTTAGAGCGAGCATTTATCACTTTCGTATTCGAACAGGCACATACATCGTCGTCCCATTATAGACACGTGTAGGAATTTACGCATGTCACAGTCGAATTTAAGTCGCAATTTTTGAGTCGACTCTAGCTGTGATTAGCACTCAATTTCTTACAACACAAACTCGGTGGCATTATTTTCAAGCCATTTCAATGCAGTTACCATTTGCTCATGTCTAGTTCGCAGGTGGGTTTCGAGCGCGGCTGGCTGCTGGTTTTCACGAAGAAGCCGGCAACGTCCCACTAGTTTCATGTTGATTTGATTGTAAATTCCAGTTTGTACAGAATACCCATTTCAGCAACCCTTTTTTTTCTTTTCTTTTTTGTAGAGTAGTTTACGTTCACTCACTTGGGGGGAAGGAGAGTTTTGTCGCTCCTTTTTAGATTACACAGGCAGATGAGGAAAAAACATTCCCGGATTCTAGGCTTTAGTAAACCTTCACGGAGGAGCTGCAAGGCGACGATGCCGCCGCTGGAGCGGGTGCTTTCTTTCGTCGGACGTCATCGTTTGCCTTGCCTGAACAAGAACGCACGCAGGTGAACAA
>Ga0116228_10000023_pt1 | contig 81355 bp, 82 predicted proteins | sample S1TSphfallax_2_FD_89694 | JGI IMG/M metagenome (GOLD analysis project Ga0116228, IMG submission 89694) | Host-associated microbial communities from peat moss isolated from Minnesota, USA - S1T2_Fc - Sphagnum fallax MG | ecosystem: Host-associated > Plants > Peat moss > Unclassified | place...
GCGGCCTCGAGCGTGAATCCGCCCGCGAACACCGAAAGCCGCGCAAACACCACGCGTTCGCGCTCGCTCAAGAGGTCGAAGCTCCACGCATAGGTCGTCGCAAGAGAATGCTGATGATCGACTGTCGCCCCGCTGCGTTTCAAAAGGCGAAATCGCTGATCGAGCATCGCTGAGAGTTGATCGATGCCCATGGTTCGAAGGCGCGCCGCGGCGAGCTCGATCGCTAACGGTATGCCCTCGAGTTGACGGCAGATCGTCCCGGCCGCTGCCAGCGGAAAGTCCGCGCCACGCAGTTCCACCCGGGCGGAACACGCTCGATCGACAAAGAGTGCGACCGCATCGCTCGCGCGCGCCGCTTCGGTGCTCGCATGTTCGTCAGGCAAAGGTAACGGATCGATGCGAAACACGGACTCACTTGGGGCATTGAGAACGCGCCGGCTCGTGGTCAAGATGACGATTCCCGGGTGGTCGTTGAGCAGCCGTTCGCAAAGCCGGGCGCACGCGTCGTGCAATCGTTCGCAGTTGTCGATGACCAAGAGCATCGCGCGGCCGCAAATCGCATCATCAAGAGTGCCGGCAATGGCAGCGGGTGCTGATGCGGCGGCCAGCGCCGTTTCGATCGCCGCCGGATCCTCGAGCACGCCGATGTCGAGGAAAACGGCTCCGTCATGATACCGTGGTTCGTTTGCAACGAGATGGAGAACGCGCTTGGCGATACGCGTCTTTCCCACGCCTGGTGGGCCGGTAAGCGTCACGAAGCGGTCGTCGTGCAGCACGCGGACCACCGCGTCGACCTCTCGTTGACGGCCGATAAAACGGGTCAGTTCTGCCGCTGGTGCCGATGCGCGCACCGCGGGAAAGGTCTGCGCCAATTGCTCGAAGAGCGCGCGCGTTTCCGCCACCGGCGCCGTCTGCAGTTCGTCGCGGAGATAGCGCTCGAAAGAACGATACCCGCTGAGCGCTCCGGCACGATCGCCGCGGTCGAACTGGAGCTGCATCATTTCGCGCACGAGCTCTTCGCGCCACGGTTGTAAAGCGATGGCGCGGCCCAGGAGCGCGAGAAGATCGGCAGTACTGCCGCGCCGGCGAGCATCGGCGATGGCACGGTTGGCTGCCTCGGACGCGAGCGTGACGATGCGGTTGCGCTCGCTGAAAACCCACTCTTCTTCGACCGTCGCGAGAAGATGATCGGTGTGAAGACCGACCGCCGCCGCATCATCTCCGCGAGCGAGGGCACGCTCGAATTCCCGGACGTCGACGAAGACCGATTCGTCGAACACGACGCCTAAGGCACCGCGATGTTTCACGAACGTCGCCCCAATCGCTAAGCGAGAAAGCGCCTCGCGTAAATGGTGGAGATGGCGGCGCAAGGATGCCCGGGAACTTGCCGAGTCCATCTCTGGCCACAGCGCGTCCGCGATCGTCTCGCGCGGAATGCATTTCCCATCTGCGATCGCGAGATACGCAAGCAGTTGCAGCGTGCGCGGAGGCGCACCGAGCGAAACGTGCCGGCCTTCGATGAGGACTCTCGGAGCGCCAAAGAGGCGGATCTCCGCGCCCGCTGCGCGTACCATTCCCTCACTTCACTTGCGCCGGGCCTGCGATCCGTCCTTCGCGACCGTCCAATCGGTTTGGACATTTTTTGGACGTTTACGATCGTACGATGTTCAGCGCCATGCAGCGTATCGTATCGGTCGCACTTGCTCTTGCAGCTCTCTTCCTTTCGAGTTGCGGCGGAGGTTCGAGTTCGTCGCAAGCGGTGCCGACGAGCGCGCCATCGGCCACGCCGGCCCCGACGAGCGCGCCAACCGCGAAGCCATCGGCAACCCCGACGAGCACACCGACCGTCTCTCCAACCGCAACCCCAACCGCCGCGTCGAGTGCCTCGTACTATTTTTGCGTCGGCGTCCCGATTCTGACCGCCGCGGATTTGGCAACCCCGCCGCAAACGAATATTCCCGGCGAGCACATCGAATCGCCGTGTGCACTCATATCGCCGGATGAGATCAGCGGGAATTGCCTTGATTGCAACGGCCTTGCCATAAACAATCTCAGCCAACCGCACGAAGCGCGCGGCTCGCAAATCACGACCTGCATCGGCTCGTGTATCGCATTTTCCGGCGCTCCCTCGTCCGTCACGACGGCGTTGCAAGTCGTGAGTATTCCGAGCAACGGTCCACAGCTCACGGGTCAGACCTACAATATCGAAGACAACGGCGCCCATGATTTCAATGCGACCGTCGCTACGTGCTCGAGCGTCGGGAGTCCGTATAGTCTCTCCGGCGGTGGCGGCACCTTCACGATTACGCAAGTGAGACCGGTAACGACTGGTAACGGTCTGTGCGACCTCGATATCTATGACCAATACAACGATTACATCCTCATTCCGATGTCGGCGCAGAACTCATGACGCATCGTTTGATGAGGAGAGAAGCAGTCGTGCGTTTCCTGACGGTCGTACTCTGCGGCGCTTTGTTCGCGATTCCACATCCGGCGTCTGCGCAGTCGCTAACCGCGGATCAGCTGTGGCGGACGGCGCAAACGCGCTACAAAGCGGGGGATCATTCCGGAGCGGCCGTCGCGACGCGTCAAGCCGCGCAGGCCGGCAGCCCGATCGCTACCTATGAGATCGGCTACATGTACGAATTTGGCGACGGCGTTCCGAAAAGCGAGTCGGAAGCGCTGCGTTGGTATCGGCTTGGCGCGGCGAGAGGGAACATGCAGTCAGCCTATGCTCTCGGGGCGTATGACGAAAAGAATGGAGACTTTCCGACGGCACTGCAGTACTATAAAGCCGCCGCCGCGCAGGGCTACCCGGATGCGTCATACGGCATCGCGCGCATGTATGAGTACGGCCTCGGCGTTCCCCTCAATCTCAGCGAAGCAGTCATCTGGTACGGGAAGGCCAGCGCACAGGGCGACCCGCGGGCTGCCGAACGCAGACGCAATCTCTTTGCGCTCTACTTGACGTTTGACGACACGTTTGCGAGCACGGAGGAGCGGGATCTGTTTGTGGACCAAGGGCCACGGTTGGTGCCCGCGGGACACGTCTTTCATAGCTTGGCCGAACGCATGGCGTACTTGCGGCAGCACAGCGGCGTGAACGTCGATCCGCAAGCGGCAGCGCAACTCCGCGCGTTGGACAACAACGTCATCTTAGCACAGCAGGCGCGAGAGGCCGCCGAACTTCGCCGCGAGTGGAACGCATTGACGCCGCAAGAACAGGCAGACATCATCGCACAGCGTGAGTCGATCGGCCACCGTTGGATGAACATGCAAATCTTCGAATCGCAACACCCCGGCGAAGACCACGCTCCATTTTAAGAGATGACGTTGACCGATGCGAACCTCTACGGCACGGTTAGGTTTTGCGTGTAGCCCGGCGGGAGGACGGCGACGTACGTCGTGCCACCCGGATCGTTTGCCCCCGTCGTCGTGCCTGCGTGGGCGTATGAATCTTGTATCTCGATCAAACATTGCGTGGATCCCGGCGTCACTTCTTCCACCGTGAAGTCGGCGTTCGCGCCGAGACTCGTCGCCACGCCGCTCGCCGGTATCTGTGTGCCCGATGTGGTTCCACCGATATAAACATTCACGAACGGACTGCAGCTCGCTGGAACGCTCACCCAATACGGCTCTTCGGCGACGTGCTGCACGATGGTCATCACCGCTTGAGGCGCGGGGTTCGAGTTGAACGCGAGGGTTTGCGTCGTGCAGTTGTATGATGAGTTGCCGGTCGACGTGACGGCGAGGCTGCTGAGCGTGTAGACCAACGATCCCGTTTGTGCTTTGGCGGTAACGGTCGCGTACCAGCCGGCGCCACCGTGGCCGTCGTAATCCAACGCTAACGCCCCCGTCGATGTCGTGATCGCCGACGTCGCCGCTTCAATACCGCCGGCGAAGGTGAACTGCAGATGCGGCGCCACGCCGATCGATCCGCAGCTTCCAGGCACCTCCACGCTCGAAATCGGTACGCCGGTCGCAGCCGTCGTGGCGGCGCTCGGCACGGCGCCGACCACCGGCCAGGACGTGCCACCGTCGGCCGTCGCGATGTTGTTCCCGCCGGCGTCGAGCAACGTCGCGACGCCCGTGCCCGAACCGCCGAACCCGCTGATCGTCTGCGGACCCAAATAGGCAAACGTCCCCGACGCTCCGCTCATCGTGCCGATCGATCCGTTTTCCGCGAGCGGCGCGGCGAACGTGTCGACCACGCCGGAGAGGGCGATACTGTTGCTGTTCTTCCCTGGCACGATCGTCAGCCCGGTCGCGAGACCCCAGTCAACGGCCTTCGCCGTCGGAGGAATCACGTTCGACACGGGTGCCGCATCGTAGGCAACATAGGTGATGTCTTCCGTGTGGCCGGCCGCGGTCGCCGGCGTCGGCACAGCGATCGTGTTCGACCCCGTCTGCAGCGAATACGTCGTAACGATCGCCGTGAACGATGCGACGCTGCCGGTCGGCGGCACGTCGGTGACCGTCACCTTGAGGCCGAGCGACGATGGTGAGATGTACTGCGCGCGACGCTCGCTGCTTTGCGTGGAACGCGCGGCCGGGACCACGATCGTCGATTCCGTGTACGTACTTCCCGGCGCCACGGTCGACGGCGACAGATTCATGGATGGCGACGAGCCCGCCCCACCGCCGCCGCATCCGGCGAACGTCATCGTGAGCGCGACCAGCGCTAGGCCGATCTGCAGCTTCATGAATGCAGCCTCACCACGGATTGCGGCCAAAATGAAATCGTTCCCGTGGTCACGGAGACCGTGATGGGCACGCTGATCGCGTTCGTGCCGTCGGAAATCGTGATCGTCGTCGAACCGCTCGAGTTCGCGCCGATGCCGATCGACGTCGCGACGAACGAACCGGTGGACGCGGGCGCGCTCGTTGTCGATACCGTCACGGATGCGGGCGACACGATGACGATCGACGTGTCGTTGCTCGTCACGGTGAACGTCCCGCTGAAACCCTTCTCGCTCACCGTGAACGTCTGGCTCGCATTCACGCCACCGAAGGCCATGCTGGCCGGGCTCGCGACCGGCGTCGGCGATGGCGTGGGACTCGGCGTCGGTGAGGGCGTCGCTTTCGCACTCCCGCTCGCCGCAGCGGTCGCCGTGCTCGAGGCGCTCGGCGAAGTGCCGCTCCCTCCGCCGCCGCAGCCGATGAGCACGGCCAAAGCGACGATTCCATAAAGAATCGCGACGTTACGTTGCACGGCCGCGCGGGCACGCGTCTGCGGGTTGGGGATCACCTACCAGTCGTTCGGATATTTACTTCCCGCGATTTAGCCCTACGCGAGGACGGCGGGCTGAACGACCGGCGCGAGGGCGACCACGACTTCGTTGCCGCCGCCGGCACGCGGCATGATGACCGGGGGCGAACCGAGCTCGCTGATCAGGAACAGCCCGCGGCCGCCTTCCGCGAACAGATCGTCGGGCAGCCCGATCTTCGGAGGCTGGAACGCGGGCCCGCGGTCGCGCACGGCGAGCAACAGTCGCTCCGCACGCTCGAAGAGTTCGATCTCGATTGGGCCCGGCGCGTGGCGCACCACGTTGCTCACCAGCTCGCCGAAGATCAACTCCGCCGTCGAGATGACGATGGGATCGAGCTTCCGGCGCGAGAGGTGCTTGACGAACGCGAAGCGCGCATCGCCGGCGCCGCCGGCATCGTCGGATTCAAAATGCCACGAGGTCTGATCGCGCTCGCGCAACACGGTGAGTGCGAGCAGAGCGACGTCATCGCGCTGGGATCCGCCGAGTGCCTCCGACACCACGCGCTCCACGTCGTTCGGATACGCTTCCAGCAACTCGATGAAGCGCCGCTCGCCCGCGACGGCATCCCGCGTGACTTCCGTCAACCCGTCGGTGTACCAGATCAGTTCGTCACCATCGAGCAGGTCGAGCGAATGCGTAACGAACCGGCTGTCGGGCTGCACGCCGAGCGGCACGCCGGGATGCGACTCCAGCACCATGGCGACGCCGTCGCGCAGCAGCACCGGGCACGGATGCCCGGCCCGCGCGTAGACGAGCCGGCGCGTGAGCGGATCGTACACCGCAAAGGCCGCGGTCGCGATCACGTCGACGTGCGTCGCCATGAACGAACGATCGGCCATCTGCAACAGCGAAGCGGGATCGCTGTCGATCAGCCCCGTCACGGCGCGCAACGTCTCGCGCAACCGCACCATCGCGAGCGCCGCATCGATGCCGTGACCCGCAACGTCGCCGATCGAGAGCGCGATGCGCCCGTCGGGCAGCACGAAGGCATCGTACCAATCACCGCCGAGTTCCGCCTCGCGTAAGGCCGGGCGATACACGGCGTGAAACGCGACGCCGTCGACGTGCGGCAGCAAGGGCGGGATGAACGCGCTCTGCAGCGTCTCCGCGATGCTATGCTCACGCGCATACAAGTCGGCCAACCGTTCGGCATGACGGTGCTGCGCATCGACGTCGATCGCGACGCCGAACCAGCCGTCGAGATTGCCGTCGGCATCGAACGTCGGCGTCGCGTTCGCCAGATACCAGCGGTAACTCCCATCGGCGCAGCGATAGCGTAACTCCGCCGCGTGCGGCTGGCGCTCGCGCAGACCGGCCACCCAGCTCGCGCTGCTCGACGCCATATCATCGGGGTGGATCACGTCGCACCACCCGCGGTCGAGCGCGTCGGCGGCGGACTGACCGGTCAGATCTTCCCAGCGCTGATTCACGTAGATGCACGAGCCCGCGGCGTCGAGCACGTAGACGATCGAGGGCGAATACCGCGCCATCGTCAGGTACCGGTCGAGCGACGAGCTGCGCCAGATGAGACGCTGGAACTCGTAGAGCAGCGCGCACGCCAGCACGAGACTCGAGGCGACGTTCATCATGCGCACCACATCGGTCACCGAAGCCGTTCGCCCGTGCGCGAACATGATGAGAACGCTCCCGGAGCCGAGCATGGCCAGCGCCACCGAAAGCCAGGTGTCGACCATCGTCACCGAGCGTTTGCGCCACAGGCACACGATCGCGGTCAACGTCACGACGTCCGTCATGGCATTCGCGATGTAGAGCGGCCGGCGAAACGCCTGCGTACCGTCGAAGAGGTGGGGCAGGACGCCCGAGAGCGCGAGCGCGATCGACGCGAAGCTCCACCCGAGCGCGACGAGCAGCGTCTGCGCCAGATGGCTACGCGCCGCCGGCGGCCGCAGGGCATACCACGTGACGGCGATCGGCCAGCCGAGGCGCCAGCCGAACGACATCCACCCCGATGCATCCGGGCCCGCGAGCCATGACGGCCCCGCCCCCGGAAACGTCAGCGCGTACCCGGCGATCAGCGGCACGCAATACACGAAGGCGGCAGCGACGATGGCGGCCGATCGATCCTGGATCAGGCGTGCGCGAAACACCAGCAACAGTGCGGCGAAGAGCGCCGACATCGTCAATGCCGTCAGATACACGCCGAAGAACGCCGCCTTGTCGGGCGGACCTCCACGTCCCGAGGCCACCCACGCGAGGGCCGAGCCGATCACGACCACCGCAAACGCCGCCGCGATCAACCGCTCTCGAATGGTGCTCGGACCCGTGGCTGCCCGCGCGAGCGGCTCGGTAAAGATCATCCTCGGATGCCCCCTACCCGACGACGGCCAGAATGAATCATCCGAATGCTTGCCGCTCCGTCACGGCACAGCTTCGCTGAACTCGGTCGCCGTGAGGCGCACGACCCGTTGCGCCACGGGGTCGTTCGTTACCGCAAACAAGCGCGGGTCCGCGAAATCGCGCAACATCGGCGGCGCGTCGCCGAGCAAGTGCGACTCGGCGATGTAGCCGGGTTCGGCGGCGCCGAGCTCCGCCAGCGTCTCGACGTTCGATACGACCGCCACGGCATGTCGCGCGCCGGCGTTCAACAACATCCAGCAGCGGTGGTAGCCGTTCCGAATGAACGGTCGACCGCGGTACATAACGACCTGCACCCACGGCGGACGGAATCCGAACGTCGCGGTGAGCGCTCCCCCCGCGATGTGAAAGCCACCGAAACGCAGGTTCGGATTCGGCGAGACGACGTTCGCGATCGTGCCCTCCATACGCACCTGGACCGATTGCATGCCACCCGCCGCGGTCAGGCAGACGCGGAAGATCGACTCGAGGCTCCCGTCATAGCCGGCGAGCAGCCCGCGCGTCCCCTCGTCGGTCGCGATCTTCGCCTGAAACGTGAGGAGCGAGGCGAGCTCGACCAGCCGGATCTGCGGGCTCCGGAAATCGGGGTTGTTCGCCAGATCCGATTCCTGTGCGAACGCCGCCGCCATGCCGGCGAGCGCGGGCGGCAACGGCTGGATGGCGCCGTCGATCGCCGGCCGGGGCCGTTCGCCGAGCGCTTCGACGGCACGCGACCAGCGCTCGGCGGCAAGTGCGGCAGCGCCGGGGTCGGGCGAGCGCCCGGCGAGGAGATGCACCGCCGTTTGCTGATCGAACCACGGAAGAAGTAGCCGACCCTCTTTCAGCATGCAGCGCAGTTTGGAGCGGCGGGGCGAACTCCTACGCTCCGGTGACCCATGTCGCATTGCATCAGAGGGTAGACCTGCTATGCTGCGTGGAGAAAGACGCGATCCGCCGCCAGCGCGCGTGGATTGCAAGGCCCTTCATGCAGACCCATTCCAAACCCCAAGCGCTTCCCAAAGACCCCTCGGCAGCAGGCGCCCCCCGCATCGACGCAAGCATCCGCGACAGCGTGCGGATCCTCGCCGAGATCATCACCCAGCTGGCCGAGCGGATCGAACTGCTCGAAGCCCGCGAGACGCTGCGCGCTGCGACCTAGGCGCGCGCCGAGCGCGTCTGGCTCGTTTCCCCCATCGCGCTCCTGAAGAGTCCGAAGGCGTGCTCGTACAGGCGCATATCGTCGCTGAGCGATTCGCGGATCGCTCGGCCGAGTGGCGTCGCGTGGTCGAGCCATGCAACGTCGCCTTCCGACCGAGGCGTCTCATTGACGAAGGGCAACTCATCGGGCGAGGCGAGCGTGATGCCAAACTCCGCGCCACGCCGATGGATCAGGTCGACGCTCTCCCGTAACCGGTCGAAGATGCCGACCACCGCGAAGGTACTGAGCACCAACTTCGCCACCTCGAGCCGCGCGCTCCAATAGGCGTCAAGATCGGCCGACGTCCACCGCGCATACGACTCGGGATCGCAGCGGCCTTTCGTCATCTCGCACCATGGAAAGAGCGCGAGGTGGTTCGTCTGGATGTTTTCGGATGCCACCTCCCCCAGCCGCGCGTCGATGTACCACGCCGCGATGTCGCGCAGCGTGGTCAATCGGCCGGGGACCTGGAAGCGTTCGCGATTGCTCGCGATGTAGCGGACCAGCGATGCGAATTGGTCGAGCGGCTCGCGCAGGATGGTGAAGTACCGCGCCGGACGGCCGCACAAGGTTTCGGGATAATTTCGAATATTATGGGTGGAGGCAGTCACGACGCGCGGGTCGCCGAGACCGGCGAACCGGAGCTGCGATTCCGAGGTGAAATTATACGCGGGATACAGGTCGGCGTGGCCGGCGGTCAGACCGCTCGTTGCGGCCAAACGCAGCCAACTCGCGATCGACGTACCGCCCGATCGCGGGATATGAACCTGAATGAGCAGCACGTCTTCGACCACGAGGTCCTCCACCCGCTGTGCCGGTTTTCACCTCCATGATGCTCGAGCGAACCTTACAAATTGCTGGGGAAGGCGGCCTTCGCATCGATACGGCGAAAAACGCGCAGATGGACACCGGTGGCACGTCGACCGACTATGGGCTGAGCAAGCTCTTCTACGATCTGCAAGCGAAGGCGCTGGCCGATGAATACCGCGCGGATCGTGCCGCCGTGATGGCGCGCTATCAGCTCGAGGAACCCGTTCGCCGTGCCCTGCTCGACGACGACATGAGCGTGCTCGCCCCGCGCGTGAACGCCTATCTGCTGCGCTATTACTTCGGGATCATCGGCATGGCCGACGCGACCTTCATCGACCGCATTCGCGAGACGGCCAATGGCTGAGTTCGTCGGCGCCTTCGCCGCGAGCCACGCGCCGTTGATCGCGCGCGATTGGGATCGTTTCCCGAGTGCGCTGCGCGAACGGCTCACCGCATCGTTCGCGCGCGTGGCGGAACGCATCGTGGCGGCGCGGCCCGACATCATCATCGAAGTCGCGCCCGACCACTGGACGAACTTCTTCATCGACAATCTGCCCAGCGTGTGCATCGGGGTCGGCGCAAGCCACGAAGGCCCGCGCGAGCCATTCATGACCGCGTTTCCGCACCGCACCCTGCGCGGCGATGCGGCTTTCGGCGCGCACGTGGTGGCAACGGCGCTCGCACACGACTTCGAACCCTCGGTGTCGCACCGGCTCTGTCTCGATCACGGCTTCTGCCTCCCGCTCTGGAAGATGAACCTCGATCCGTTGCCCGCGATCGTGCCGCTGATCATCAACGACCTCGAACCACCGATGCCGAGCATCTCGCGCTGCGCGGCCTGGGGACGGCTGCTCGCCGATGCGATCGCGAGTTACCCCGGCGACGCCCGCATCGCGATCCTCGCCTCGGGCGGCCTCAGCCATTCGATCGGCGAGCCGACGATGGGCGACATCGACGAGCCGTTCGATCGCGCGTGCATCGCGGCATTCGAACGCGACGACACCGATCGGCTGATTCGCTTCCTCGATGCGGAGCTTCCCCGCGCCGGCAACGGGGCGCACGAGGTGCGCAACTGGGTCGTGGCGCATGCGGCCGCCGGCGGCCACGGCTTTTCGCTCCTCGATTACTACGCCGTTCCCGAAGTGTACGTGGGCTGCGCGTGGGCGCATTGGACGGCCGCAGCCTGACTTCGGGCCACGCATGACGAACGACGACGCAATGGATACGGCCGAATCCACGGGCATACTGTACTGCACGCTGGTCGATCGCCGCTCGAGCATCCCCCTCTCCGACGCGCGGATCACGTTCGTCATCGGCGGCGGCATCGTGCAGGTCGATACCGACTCGCGCGGTGAGTTCAAGGCGACGTTTCCCGAAGGCGTGTACGAACTGATCGTCTCGGCGGGGGGCGAACTCTCGCTCACGCTGCGCGGCATCGGCGTTCTCGCCGGCTACACGCAACACATCATGCGCGCGCTCACGCCGGGCGAAGAATCCGAGGAAGGTCAGCCGTCATCGGCGATGGGCGGCTACCTCGTCGATCGTTTGGGCAAACCGTTGCCCGATGCAGCGATCACCGCCGTCGCTGCCGACCGGCAACAAACCTACACCGGCTTGAGCGACAAGTTCGGCGCCTTCGTGATCCACGGCATGCAGCCCGGCACGTACGACGTCTCGATTCGCAACACGCAACGCACGCTGAGCGCCGAGAAGATCACGATCGCGGGCGAACGGCAATTCTACCGCTACGATCAGCGCCTGCTGGTGTCGTAGCGGCCTAGCCGAAGCGACCGGTGATGTAGTCTTCGGTCCGCTTCTCGCGCGGCTTGGTGAAGATCTGATTCGTGGTGCCGACCTCGACGATCTCACCGAGATGGAAGAACGCCGTGCGGTCGGAGATACGGGCCGCCTGTTGCATCGAGTGCGTCACGATCACGACGGTGTAGTCGCTCTTGAGGTCGCCGATCAGATCTTCGATCTTCGAGGTGGCGATGGGATCGAGCGCCGAGGCCGGCTCGTCCATCAGGATCACCTCGGGATTCACCGCGAGCACGCGCGCGATGCACAGACGTTGCTGCTGGCCGCCCGAGAGATCGAGGGCCGAGCGGTCGAGCCGGTCCTTCACTTCTTCCCACAGCGCGGCTTGGCGCAGCGAACGCTCGCAGATCTCGCGCAGCCTCGCCGGATTGCTCTCGCCGTGGATCTTCGGGCCGTACACGACGTTCTCGAAGATCGTCTTGGGAAACGGGTTCGGCCGTTGGAACACCATCCCGACCCGATGACGGATGACGACCGGATCGCTATCGGCGCCGTAGATGTCGGTGCCGTCGAGCAGGATGTTTCCGGTGACGCGGGCACCCGGCGTGAGATCGTGCATACGGTTGAGCGATCGCAGGAACGTCGACTTGCCGCAACCCGACGGCCCGATCAGCGCGGTGACCGAGTTCTCCATCATCTTCAGGTTCGCGCCCTTGATGGCGTGAAACGCACCATAGTAGATGTTGACGTCGGTAGCGACGATCTTCTCGTCGGTGGCAACCTGAGCAGCGGTTTCGATCACGTCGGTCTCCCGGTGAGGCGTTTGCTGAGTGCTCGGCCGCCGACGCGGGCCGCGATGTTGAAGACGAACACCATGATCAAGAGCACGAGCGCCGATCCGTTGCCGATGCGGTCGACGTCGGGAACGATCGATTCGGTATGCGTGTACCACAGATGGACCGCGAGCGTTTCGGCCGTGTGAAACGGGTTGAGATCGTAGGGATCGTTTTCCGAGACGGAGAGCCCGGCGGTGAAGATCAGGGCGGCCGTTTCGCCGAAGATGCGACCGGCGATCAACACGATGCCCGTCGTCATGCGGCCGATGGCGCTCGGCAAGACGACGTTCAAGACGGTTTGCCACCGCGTGGCACCCATGCCCATCGACGCCTCGCGATACGTATCGGGGACGCTCTTGAGCGCCTCCTGCGTCACGCGCATCAGCGCGGGCAAGTTGAGTAACGTCAGCGTCAACGCGCCGCCGATCGCGCTGAACTGCCATTTGAAGAGATACACGAAGACCAGCAGGCCGAAGAGCCCCATCACGATCGACGGGATCGTCGCCAGCGATTCGGCGCTGAACACGACCAATTCGCGGAAGCGCCCCGGCGGAGCGTACTCTTGCAAGTACACGCCGGCGGCCGTCGAGATCGGCACCGTGAAGATCAACGTCAAGATCAAAATGTAGAACGAATTGTAGATCTCGGGACCGACGCCGCCGCCGGCCGACGTCTCGGCGGGCATGCCGAAGATGAACGACGGCGTGAGGTAGCGCGCACCGAGATAGAACATGTAGACGATGAAGAGCGCGAGCAAGAGGATGATGCTCGAAGCCATGATCCAGAGCACGACCGTCGCGATCTGGTCGGCCAGTTTGCGGGCGCGCACGCTCGTGCTGGCTCCGACGAGCGATGTCGTCCGCGGTTCCATCGTTGCCACGTCCATCACGTTCTCTTTCGGAGGGCGAATCTCACCAGCAAGATGAGAACCATCGCGATGATCAGCAGCAGAAACGCCATCGAGAAGAGCGCGTGCTCTTGCAACGAGCCCTGCGTCGCCGACGGCATTTCGCCGACGATCACCGTCGTGAGCGTAGCGGTCGGTCCGAAGATTCCCTTCGGAAACGCCGTGGCGTTACCGATGACGAGTTGGATCGCCAGCGTCTCACCGACGGCGCGCGCGATCCCGAGGATGAGCGCGACCGCCAAGCCGCTCGACGCGCTCGGCAAGAGCACGCGCACGATCGTCTGGAAGCGCGTCGCGCCGAGCGCGAGCGACCCTTCACGCAACGACGGCGGCAATGAATTGAACGAATCCTCGCTGAGTGAGATCACCGTCGGCAAGATCATGATCGCCAGCACGATGCCGGCGCCCGCGAGGCTGAAGCCCGACGGCGACGACGTGTGATCGCGGATCAGCGGAACGAGCAGCGTGAGTCCGAGCCATCCGTAGACCACCGACGGGATGCCGACCAGCAATTCGATCGCCGGTTTGAGCAGCTGCGCCATGCGCTTGGGCGCGATCTCGGATAAGAAGACGCCCACCGCAATGCCGAACGGCCCACCGACGACGATCGCGAACACCGTGACGAGCAACGTGCCGACGATGAAGATCGCCGCGCCCGGATGATTGTCGTCGAGATCGTAATCCGGCGAGAACAAAAACTGGAGCAGCGAGAAGTGATCGACGAAGAATGTCTTCGTTCCCTCGACCGACAGATAGAGCAAGATCGCCGCCATCGCGAGGATGACGAACCCCGCGCACATGCGGATCACGGTGAGTGCGATGCGCTCGGTGCGATGCGAGCGGCGGGCGATTGAGCTGATCACGGTGTCCCTACGTGCGTGGGCGGAAACAGCGGAAAGGCGACTATGACAGCCGCCTTTCCAATGCCTGTTGCGTTCGCCGCTTCTAGCGATTCGTCTCGGACGTTTTCATGTCCGAGATCTTGATGAAGCTGTTCTTGTTGAGCAACTCGGTGTTGGAGGAAACGAAATCGATGAATTTCTTCACCTCGCCGGTCGCCGGACCGTTGGTCAACATGTGCTCGTACGACCAGAACGGGTATTTGCCGGTGATGACGTTGGCTTCGGTCGCGGCGACACCGTCGATTGCAACTTCGACGACTGGCTGGCCGTGCGTTCCCGAGAACGCCGCGTAGCTGATCGCGCCCGGCGTCTGCTTCACGACGCTGATGACCGTGCCGGTCGCGTCTTCCGAAAGACCGCCTTCGGTGACTTTCTCCGGTGCGATGACCGTCTTCTCGAACACGACGCGCGTGCCCGAACCGCGCGTGCGGTTGATGACGACGATCTTCTGGTCCGGTCCACCGACCTGATTCCAGTTCGTGACGTTGCCGGCGAAGATGTCTTGGATTTGTTTGCGCGTCAGGTTCTTCACCTTGAGATCCGGGTTGACGATCACGGCGAAGCCGATGACCGCGACCTTGTTGTCGACGAGTCCGGTCACCGTCGGCGGCGGAACGATATCCGAATCACCGATGTCGATCGCCTTCGCGGCGACCTGATTGATGCCGGTTCCCGAGCCGCCGCCCGAGACGCTGATCTTGACGCTGGGGTTGGCGGCCTGATAGGCGCCGGCCGCATCTTTCACCAGCGGCAAAAGCGCGGTCGAACCCGCAGCGGTGATCGACGTGTCGGCGAATGCCGCCGTCGTCGAAACCGAGATCCCGACCAAGAGCGCCGCGAGCGCAGCGTTGCGTTTCATGAGTCCTCCAGAAAAAGTCCGTGAAATTTCGTTGGGATGGCGCGGAAAAATGGGCGATGTGAGAACGACGCGCCGTGCGCTATCGTCGCAGGGCGATCATAAGGCCACCTTAAGCCTATATTAACGATCCTTAATGTGCGGCCGAAACGTCGTCGCGCAGCACGATATCCTCGTCGCCCACGTCGTCGGCGTCATCGCCGGGCAGCAGCGGGATGCGGCATTCGAAGGTGGCGCCGCGGCCGTAGAGCGACTGCGCCGTGAGCGTGCCGCCGTGCGCCTCGACCAGGTGCCGCGCGATCGACAAGCCGAGCCCGGTGCCGGTGTGCTCGCGCGACCGCGACCGGTCGACCACGTAGAACCGCTCGAAGATATGCGGAAGATCGTGGTAGGGAATGCCGCGCCCGGTATCCCGTACGCGCAAAATCGCCTCCGCGTTCTCGCTCGCGATCTCGACGGTGACCGTTCCGCCGGCCGGCGTGTGGCGCAGCGCGTTGTCGACCAGATTCAAGCCGACTTGCGTGAGCCGATGGCGATCCGCGTCGACGAACACCGCGTCGGGTGCGTCGAGCTCGAGTTCGACCTCGGCCGCGGTGGAACGCTGCGCGAACGTGTTCACCACGCTCGTGCCGATGTCGGTGAGGTCGAACGGCTCTTTGCGCAGCACGAGGTTGCCCGACTCCGAGCGCGCGAGTTCCAGCAGATCTTCGACGAGGCGAATCATGCGCTCGACCTCGCGTGCGACCTGCGGGAGAAAGAGGGTGCGCGCTTCCGGATCGTCGTCGGCGGCCAGGATCGTCTCGATCATCAGCTTGATCGCCGAGAGCGGCGTGCGCAGTTCGTGCGAGACGTTGGCGACGAACTCACGGCGCACGTGTTCGATCGCGAGCAGGTCGGTGCGATCGGCCGCGACGGCGAGTGCGCCGCCCTCGTAGGCGTGCGCCGTGATGCCGAGCGTGCGCTCGCGATTGGGTTCGCCGATCACGATGTCGCGCGTCGACGTCTCACCGCGAATCGCCGCGAACACCTGACGCTCCATCGCAACCGATGGAACGACCGCGATGAGACCTTGGCCGATCACGCGCGCGGCGCGAATGCCGAAGAGCTGCTCGGCGGCCGGATTCACGAACCGTACGACGCCCCGCGCATCGATGAGGAACGCCGCGAACGGCAGCGCGGCCAGCACCCGCCGCGTGCGATCGTCGTCGTAGGGGCCGGGCGTCTCCGGTCCCGGCGATTCGAGCACCGGACGGCGCCCCTCGCGCAGCCGGCGCACGCCGAACGTGCTCGCGACGCCGGCGACGGCACCCAGAATCGCGGCGACGAGCGGGTCGATCACCCCGGCTACTCGCGGAACATGTAGCCCCGGCTGCGCACCGTGATGATGTGCCGGGGGTTGTTCGGATCGACCTCGATCTTCTCGCGCAACCAGCGCACGTGCACGCTGATCGTCTGGTGCTCGCCCTCGAAGTCGTACCCCCACACCTTCTCGAGCAGCATCTGCCGCGTCACGATGCGCCCGCGATTCTCCATCAGCAGGTGCAGGAGGCGGAATTCTTTCGGCGCGAGCGCGACGACTTCGCCGCGCACGACGAGGCGCTGCCGCGAGCGGTCGATCGTGAGGTCGCCGATCGTGATCGCTTCGTCGCGCTGCTCGTGATCGACGTCCTGACGGCGCAATCGCGCTTTGACGCGCGCGATGATCTCGCCGAGCGAGAACGGTTTGGTGACGTAATCGTCGGCGCCGAGCTCGAGCGCGAGGACTTTGTCGAATTCCTGATCCTTGGCGGTGAGCATGATGATCGGAACGGACGAGGTCTTGCGGATTTCCTTGCACGCCTCGATGCCGTCGAGCAACGGGAGCATGATGTCGAGGATGACCAGATCGGGCTCTTCGCTCGCCGCGAGCGCGACGGCGCTGCGTCCGTCGCCGGCGGCGGTGACGAGGTAGCCGTTCTTCTCGAGGTTGTAGCGCAACGACGCGACGATCGCCGCCTCATCGTCGACGAGCAAAATCTTCTTCTTCGCGGCCGCGGGGGCCGCGGTGTTGGCGTTCACGCGCGCGGTTCCGGCACCGCGGCTTCGAACGCGACGCGAACGCCGAACGTGCGCTCGAAGAGATCGGCTTTGTACATCGCAGCCGCCAGTTCGCCCGACACGTCGGCCTCGGCCTGCGCCGTCACCGTGATTCGTCCGTTTTCGCGGGCGACGCCGACGTCCATCACGACGCCGAGCTCGCGCACGTCGAGGCCGTCGGCGATGCGCAAGAACGAGGCGAGGATCTCCACGCGGCGACGATCCGGCAGGCCGAGCGCCATCCACTCCGGATGCGTCGGCTTCGGCATCGCCTTGCGGTAGTAGCGCGCGACCTGCGCGACGAGTTCGCGCTCGTCGTCGCGCCAGCCGCGCAGCGGCGAGTTGCGGATGATGTAGGCGGTGTGCTTGTGCCGCGCACTCTCGGCGATGAAGCGGCCGATACCGTGCAAGATCGCCGCCGCGTAGAGCACGTCGCGATCCGAGGGTGCGAGGCCGTGCAGCGGCGCGAAGCGCTCGAACAGCGCGATCGCGAGCCGCGCGACGTGACGCTGATGGCCGCCGAGGTGTTCGTAGTGGTGCGCGAGCGATTCGATCGCTTCGAGCCGCCGCACGCGCTCGTCGCCGATCTTCTCCGCCAGCGCCCGGTCTTGCGCGACCAGATCGACGATGATGCCGTCGCGCAACGCGCGCTCGCAGATCACGATCGCGCTGCGTCCCATCTCGTGCAGCGCGCGAATGATGATCGCGTTGCCGGCGACGATGATGTCGGCCCGCCGCGGGTTCATGCCGGGCATCCGACGCCGGTCGCCTTCGCTCATGGCCAGCATCTGCTTCTGCAACGCTTCGAGTCGCTCGAGCGTGATCGTGTAGCCGTGCGAGCGCGTCATCGTCAGGCCCTGCGAGGCGATGTCGAGCGCGGCCAGGCCCATCAGCGTTCCCGAGGTACCGATGACGTCGTCGATGCGGTAGCGCCGCACGCGCTCCATCAGCGGTTCGAGCGTATCGCTGATGTGCGCGTTGAGTTGCTTCACCGCGCGCGGCGACGTCTTGGCGCGCAGGAAGCGGTCGTAGAGGCGCAGGCTGCCGAGCTTGACGCTGTCGAGCAGATAGGGCCGCTCCCCATCGGCCACGATGAACTCGGTCGATCCGCCGCCGATGTCGACGATGCACGCGAGCCGGTCGTAGATCGGATAGCCGCTCGCGACGCCGAGATGGATCAGCCGCGCTTCTTCGATCGCCGAGAGGATCTCGAGCGGAATGCCCGCTTGCGCTTCGACCCGCGCGCGAAACTCTTCGCCGTTGTCGGCCTCGCGCACGGCGCTCGTCGCGACGGCGCGCAGACGCTCCGCGCCGCGCCGTTTCGCCGCGTCGGCGAAACGTGCGATGGCGTCGATGCCCTTGGCCATGGCCTTCTCCGAGAGCCGGCCGTGCTCCATCGCATCGTCGCTGCCGAGTCGCACCATCTCCCGGTCTTTGTACACGACCCGCGTGGTGTCGAACGTCGCGTCGAACTCGACGACGATGAGATGGATCGAGTTGGTGCCGACGTCGATCGCACCGAAGAGCATCGTGCGCTACGCTTCGTCCGGCGCTTTGGCGGCCGACCGTTGGTGGAACGTCGCGACCGCGGAGTAATCGTCGCGGCCGTGGCCGTCGGTCGAGGCCGCGGTGTAGAGTTGATACGCGAGCGCCGACGAGGGCATCGGCACGCCCATCGCGCGGCCCGCATCGAGCGCGGCGGCGAGATCCTTGCGCAGCAGATCGAGTGCGAAGCCCGGCGCGAACGTGCCGGCCAGCCACGTGGTCGGCAGCCACTTCTCGAGCAGGTAGTTCGCGCCCGTCGCGGTGAGGATCACGTCGCGCACCGTGGCGATGTCGGCACCCGCGCGCTCGGCGAACACGAGCCCTTCGATGTTCGCGAGCATCACGTTCGAGATGATGATCTGGTTCACGAGCTTCACCGTTTCGCCCATGCCGACATCGCCGACGTGATTGGGCGTACCCATCACCTCGAGCACGGGTTCCGCCGCGGTGAAATCGTCGGCCGCGGCGCCGACCATCAGCGCGAGCGTGCCGAGCTTCGCGCGCGGCGGACCGCCGGAGACGGGTGAGTCGACGAACCGGTGACCGGCCGCACGCACGCGCTCCGCGAACGCGCGCGTCGCGACGGGCGAGATCGTCGACATGTCGATGAAGAGCGTCTTCGGCCGCGCGCCGGCGAGCGCACCGTGCACGCCGAAGAGCGATTCCTCGACCTGCGGCGCATCGGGCACCATCGTGATCACGACGTCGCTCGCGCGCGCGACGCCGGCCGGATCGCCGCCGTCGGTTGCGCCGGCGGCGACGAGGCGTTCGACGGGCGCTCGATTGCGATGCGCGCACACCGTCAGCGGAAAGCCCGCTCGCATCAACGTCTCCGCCATCGGCTCGCCCATCGCGCCGACGCCGATCAGGCCTACGCTCGTCACATCACTGCGGCTACCCGTTCGCGGAGGCAGCCTCCTCCGTCAACGGGAATTCCATGCGTGCGTATGACGAAGCTCCTCTCGCCGATCGAAGAACGCGCAAATCGCGCGCTCGACCGCATTCGTCCGGCGATCGCCGCCGACGGCGGCGACGTGTGGCTCGTGCGCGTCGACGGCGCAACCGCCTACGTCCAGATGCTCGGCGCCTGCGGCGGATGCCCCGCCTCGCACCTCACGCTCAAGAACGGCATCGAAGCCGTGATCCGCGAGGACGTCCCCGAGATCACCACCGTCGTCGCGCTCTAACGGGCGTAGGTTCCGACGAAGCTCGTAACGCCGAGGACGTGGCCTTTGATGGCCGGGAAGAACGTCTCGCGCGTGAGGCCGGGCGCAAGCGCGCTTGGTGCGAGATCGAGCGCGTAGAGCGTGATCAGGTAATGATGCGGTGCGTCACCGACCGGCGGACACGCGCCGGTGTAGAGCGGCACGCCGTGAATGTTGTTGCCGCCGACGAACGCGGGCGAGGGCGCCGAGCCGAAGCCCGTGGGGATCGACGTCACCGTCGGCGCGATGCCGTAGGCGATCCAGTGCGAGACGCCTTGGCCCTTTTGGCCGTCTTGATCGAAGATCGTGATCGCGAAGCTCGCGGTGCCGGCGGGCGTGCCCGACCAGGCGAGGGCCGGCGAGAGATCTTTCCCGCCGCACGGTCCCGGGCCGGCGTTCTCGAGAGCGAGCTTTCCGCCGTCGGCTCCGATCGCGGGCGATGAGAGTTGGAGGGCGGCGCCGGCGGCCAGCGGCATCGCGCCCAGCGCGAGGGTGGCCACGAGCATCGGAAGCATACGCATCATACGAAAGAACTCACCCCGCGCTTGCGAACATTCCTTCACGCACCGTGCGCCCGCCCGAACCTGGGCGCCGGCTACGGGGCGCGGTTGTCGCGCCCATCGCACCGGTCGCTGCCCGCATCGTGGGGAACCGCGCCGGCGGCACATTGGAAGGCTTCGCGGAGAATCGCCGCGCGCTCCATCTCATCGTACGATCGCCGGCCGCGGCCGGCGCCGAGCGTCTTGGAAATCTGTTGGGCCAAGCGGATCGCGGCGCGCACGATCGTGGCCTCGCCGTCGCGGTCGGCGGAGCGGAACTCGTCGGTCATCTCAGATTCCGGCTTTCTTGTCGCCGATCGGGGCGACGATCACCATCGCGACCACGTGCAGCGTCATCGTGCCGAAGCTCGCCCCGTGCAGGGCGCTCGCACCGGCGGTGCACAGGTTGCCGACGCCCGTGATGATGCTGCCGGCGGCGGGGAGCAGCAGCCGCTGCAGGGCCAGGCGCTGGTAGGTCGGGTATCGCAGCGCGAAGACGATGCTGCTCGAATGATGGCGGAGGGCGTTCGCGGTCAGGGATTTCATGCGCCCATTGTCGTGCGGCGGACGATCCGCAACCACGGACACCCGTACACCCAAGCCGGACAACCGGAACGGCGAACCGAATCGTCCGGATCAATGAGGACCGTCGCGGTGTTTGCGGGCCCGTCGTTACCGTTGGCCGACCGGCACGCGGCCCCGGGCCTCACCTATCTCCCGGCGGCGGCGCGCGGCGACGTGGCCGAAGCGGCGGAGCGCTTCGACACGGTGCTCCTGATCGACGGCGTCTTCCATCAGGCGATCGCGCCGTCGCCCAAAGAGATCCTTGCGGCCGCACGGCGCGTTCCCGTCTACGGCGCCGCCAGCATGGGCGCGTTGCGCGCGGTCGAGTGCCGGCACGCCGGCGCGATTCCGCTCGGCGCGATCGCGAGGTGGTACGCCTCCGGCGCGATCGACGGCGACGACGAGGTCGCGGTGCTCATGGACGCCGCGACCTCGCGCGCGCTGAGCGTCCCGTCGGTGAACGTGCGCTACGTCGCGCGCCTCGCGACGCGGCGCGGCGTGTTGGCCGCGGCCGACGCCGCGGTGTGGGTCGAGCGCGCGCGGCGCGAGATCTTCTACGCCGACCGGTCGTGGCGCGGTGCGGTAGCGTTGGCGCCGGCCGCTGCGCGCGACGCGTTGCTCGCGATCGCGCACGCGGAGGGCGACCTCAAGCGCTGGGACGCGCGCTTCGCCCTGCGGCGTGTGCAGCGCGCGGCCGCCGCGTGAACCATCGCGAACCGAAGGCCGCCGGTTCGTACGACCGCAGCGTGCCGCTCGCCGAGACGCTCGCGCGCCTTCCCGCCCTGCAGGCGCGTTTCGGCATCACGCGCATCGCCGACCTGACCCTGCTCGACCGCACCCGCATCCCGGTGATCAACGCCGTCGTCCCCGACTCGGCGGATCTGCTCAGCACGTACACCGGCAAGGGCCTCACCGTCGACCACGCACGCGTCGGCGCCGTGATGGAAGCGGTGGAACGGCAGATCGCGAGCGCGCCGAACGTCACCGTCGTGACGGTCGCGCCGTGCGACGTGCACGACGGGATCGACGGCACCGAGCTCGGGCTCTGCGAGGGGGACCGCACGCGCCCGCTCCCGTTCGCGCGCGGCTGGGACATCATCCGCAACGCGCCGGCCCTCGTGCCGCTGGCCGCGGTCCAATCGCCGTGGCGCGGCGAACGGCTCTTCCGCTGGACCACGACGAGCGGAATCGCATCGGGCAATACGCGCACCGAGGCCGTGTATCACGCGCTGACCGAACTGATCGAACGTCACCGCTGGTCGGTCGCGCACGCCCGCGGACACCTGCGGCCGCGGGCGATTCTCGACGCGTTCGCCGGCGGCCCCGCGCGCTTCACGCGCGGGATGATCGATGCCCCGGCCGGCGCGTTCGTGACGCTGCCGACGGGCTTCGCGGCAGTCGACGGTCTGCTCGCCGCGATCGAATCGGCGGGCTTGGTGCCGCGTCTCGTCGCGCTCGGCGAGGGCCCGCTGCCGCCGGCGATGCTGGCGACGGTCACCGAACCGGGCAGCGCGCCGCCGATGGTGCATCTCGGCCTCGGCTGTTCGTGGTCGCCCGAGCACGCCGCCGTGCGCGCGCTGACCGAAGCCGTGCAGAGCCGCGTCGTCGACATCCAGGGCGCACGCGAAGACATCCAGCCGGCGAGCGGCCCCGAGATCGGCTTCGGCGATCACGGCCGCCGCGCGGGCGCGTTTCCCACCGGGCGCTGGTTCTACGATGCGCCCTCACCGGCGATCGCGCTCCGCGATCTGCCCGACCGCTCGAGTCCCGACCTCGCGCGCGATCTCGCCGCGGTCGTCGACGCGCTGCGCGCGGAGGGCGTCGACCGCGCCGTGATCGTCGACCTCGCGCCGGCGGCCGCGGAGTTCTCGGTCGTTCGCGCGATCGTCCCCCGCCTCGAGAGTTACCTCGTCGACGGCCGCATCGGTCCCACGATCCGATCGGTCCTCGGCCGCCACGCTCCGGCGTTCGAAGCGCCCGCCCCCTTCGTACCACGCACTCAGGAGAAAGCCGCATGTTAACCCCGGCCCAAGTCACCGCCGTCAGCCGCAACATCATCGGTCACATGACGACCGATCCCAGCGTTCGCGAAAAGATGGACATCGATCCGAGCGCACCCGGCTCCGACGAATCGCTCGCAGCGACGATCAACGCCGCCACCTCGTTCTCACCGCCCGTCACCGCCGCCGACGTGCCCGCGATCCTCGCGTCGATCAAATCACTCGGCGAAGCGTCGGGGGGATTGGAGCCGATCAACGCCGTGTCGAACGTGCTCTTCTTTAAGTCGTCATAGCCGCGAGCCCACGGCGAGGCTGAACGCGCGCACGGCGTCGACGACGTCGGCGGCGAACGCGCGTTCACCCTCGCCGACGAGCGCCGCGTAGTCGCTCTCGCCGAGCGCGGCGCGCAGCTGCGCATCGAGGTCGTCCGCGATCGGCGGCGCGGTCACGCTGATGCCCGACGCTCCCGAGACGCGATGCATGCGCCGCGCCGCGCCGAGAAAACGCGCGGCCGCCGCGTGTTCGCCCGTCGTATGCGCGACGACGACCAGTCCCTCGAGCGCGCTCGCGAGGGCGGTGAGATGCTGCCGGCGTGCGAGCGCCGGCACGGCTTCGGCGAGCAACGCCGCGGCGCGCATCGGATCGGTGCGAATCAAAATCAGACGCGCCAACACGAGCGACGAGCCGGCGACGTGCATCGGGCCGCCCGCCGCGCGCGACGCCGCCAGGCCTTCTTCGAAGAGCGCCGTTGCGCCGGCGATGTCGCCCGCACGCACGGCGAGGATGCCCTCCGCGGTCGCCACGTTCTCCATCGCATCGTTCGCGCCGAGCTCGGCGGCGCGCGCGCGCAATGCCGCGATGCGTTCGGGCGCGACGTCGGTGCGGCCGAGCACGTCGGCGAAGAGCGCGATCGAGCCGACCAGGAGATCGAGCGCGGGGTCGGGCGCCGAGGCGAGGATCGCCGCGGCGCGATCCGTGAAGCGCCGCGCGTCGGCGAACGACGATTCGGAGATCGCGATCTGCGCGGCCCCGGCATACACCATCGCAAGCGCGGGCGAGGGCGGCAGGTCGTGGGCCTCGAGCGCCGCGACGCGCACGTGCCCCTCTTCGTGCGACCCGGCGAGATACCAGTACTCCATCATCATCGCGAGCGCGCGCAGCACGCGCTCGTCGCCCGGATCGGCCGCACCCAACGCATCGAGCGCGTCGCGAATGTTGGCGAGTTCGCTGCCGAGCGTCGTCATCGCATCGACTTGCTGCGCTCCGCGCAATTCGCGACCGACGCGCACGGCCAGATCGAGGTAGTATGCGGCATGGTACGCGACGTAGCGCTCGCGTTCGCCCGATCGCTCGAGCTTCTCCATCCCGTACTGACGCATCGTCTCGAGCAGGCGGAATCGTTCGCGCCCCGGTTCCGCGATGATCATCGACTTCTCGACGAGCGCGCTCACCGCGGTGAAGACGTCGACGTCCACGAGCGGTGCGTCGGCCGCGATCGTCTCGATGGCTTCGAGCGTGCACCCGCCCGAGAAGACGCCCAAGCGCCGGAAGAGCGTCTGCTGGTGCGGATCGAGTTGATCGTGACTCCAGTCGACGAGCGATCGCAACGTGACGTGGTGCGGCAGCGCCGTGCGCGACGATCCCTCGAGCACGCCGAGCCGGCGTTCGAGACGATCGGCGATCGTGATCACCGAGACCGTGTCGACGCGCGCGGCCGCGAGTTCGATCGCGAGCGGCAACCCGTCGAGGCGCCGCACGATCGTGCGCACCGCCGCGAGCGTCGCGGCGTCGCCGGGCAATTCGTCGACGACCGCGCGGGCGCGATCGCAGAACAACCGCACCGCGGCCGACTCATCCTCGTCGCCGCCCTCGAGCGCGAGCGGGTCGACGCGATAGATGCGTTCGCCGATGATGCGCAAGGCTTCGCGACTCGTGATCACGATGCGCAGCCGCGGGCTTCGCGCGAGCAGTTTCTCCACCAGCGGCGCGACGTGCGCGACGAGGCGTTCGCAGTTGTCGACGACGAGCAGGTACTCCGCCGTCGCGACCGCCGCGAGCAGCGAGTCGAGCAGCGGCACATCGGGCTCCTCGCGCACGCCGAGCGCCGCGCACATCGCCGGCACGATCAGCGCCGGATCGCGGATCTCGGCGAGCTCGACGAGCCACACGCCGTCGGCGAATCGCTCGAGCACGGCGTGGCCGAGCTCGACCGCGAGCCGCGTCTTGCCCACGCCGCCCGTGCCGACGAGCGTCAGCAGACGCTCGCGCTCGAGCCGCTCGGCCAACGCCGCGCGTTCGTTCGTGCGGCCGATGAACGACGTCAACGCGAAGGGCAGATTGTGGTTGCGTTTGACCGGCGGCGGCGCGGGCGCCGGTTCGTCGGCGCGTCCGCGCGGCGCGACGGGGCGCGCGGCCGCGGCTTCGAATTCGGCCCGCGCCGCGCCGTCGATTTTCAGCGCATCGACGAGCAGTGCGAGCGTCTGCCGTTGCGGCGAACGCCGCGTCCCGCGTTCGAGCGCGCTGATCGCATCGATGCTCATGCGCGCCCGCTCCGCCAACATCTCCTGCGAAAGATTGGCCTCCAACCGGAAGCGGCGAAGCATCGCGCCAAACGCCGGCCCGGCACCCTCACTGGCCATGAGCGGCGGCTTCTCCCTCAGAGGTTGACGGCCCCGGCATATCCGGTGAGTTCGACGTAGCCGACGCCGAGCGGGTGCGCGGCCGAATCGGTCACGTCGACCGCACCTTCCCAATACGAGACGCCGCCGACCGTGTTCGCGAGTTCCTGATCGAGCACGTCGGGCGTCAGCGTGAGGTCGACGTGCGCGCTCGGCACGCGCACGCGCCAGCCGCTCGGATACACGCCGCCGGTGTGCGGCGAGGTCCACGACCCGGTCGCGTTCACGATGAAGGCCGAGCGCGCCAGGTAGGTCACGGTGCCGTCGCGCGCGATGAGGCTGCCGCTCGAAGCGGCGGTCACCGACCCGTCTTTCTGCCGCAAGAGATAGAGCATCAGCTCGCGATCGTCGTCGAGCTGGATCGAGAACCAATCCCAACCCGCCTGATTCGCTTGCAGTTCGGCCGAACCGAACTCGTGGTCCATCCAGCTGATACCGTCGACCTTCATCGTGCGGCCCTCGTACGTCAGCGTGCCGGCCGTGTGCAGCCGCGTCATCGAGTAGTAGTGCGACGCGCACGTGTCGCACGCGGCCTTCTTCGAGATGCCGTCGTGGCCGTGGATCGCCGGCGGCTTCTCGCTCGTGTCGGTGAAGTCGATGGCGATGCCGTTCGCGGCCGCGACCATGTGGAAAGGCGCGGGCCCCGTGAGCGACCAGGTGTCGGCGTGCACGTCGAGCCGGCGGCTCGACGCCGATCCGGCGCCGAGCGCGGCGCGCACGAACTTCTCATCGTGAAAGAACTTCTGACCGCCGATGTCGGTCAGTGCGAAGTGCGCGGGATAGAGCTGGTTGCCGCGCCAACGGCTCTGGCCCGTCTTCGGTAGCGCTTGCCCCGGCCGCAGGCCGACGCGGAAGAACGTCAACTCGTAGCCGAAGCGGCGCCCGTCGGCCGTGTGGACGTGGCCGGTGTAGTACCACCACTCCGAGGCGAAGCCGTCGTGCGCCGCGTGGTCGCGCGGGAACGCGAAGGTCCACGGCACGTTCGCGTTCTGGAAGCCCTGCGCGGTGAAGAGCGGTGCCGCGTTCGCGGCAAGCGAGGTAACGGCGAACGCGACGAGCGTTGCGAGGAGACGTCGCATCATTCCGAGCGCACCGCTTCGGCCGTGCGAATGCGGGCCGCGACGCCGGCCGGATAGATCCCGGCGATCAACGCTGCGACGATGACCAGCACGACGGCCTCGGCGAGGAAGTCGTAGGGCATGTGCAACTCGATCAGCCAGCCGAAGGCCTGGCGGTTGATCACGAAGATCAGCAGCAGTGCGAGCAGCACGCCGACGATCGCACCGCCGAGGCCGCCGAGCAGCCCGATGAAGCCCGCCTCCACGTAGACCATGCGCCGCACGTCGCGCGCGCGCAAACCGAGATAGCGCAGCAAGCCGATCTCGCGCCGGCGCTCGAGCACGAGCGCGAAGAGCGTCGACACGACGCCGAGCACCGCGATCGTGATCGAGATGATGTAGAGCGCGTACGTGATCGCGAACGTGCGATTGAAGATCGAGATCACGAGCGCGCGCAGCTCGCGCGTCGTCTCGGCATCGATCTTCAGCGGCGCCGTGCTGCGGATGATCGCCGTGCGGAGCGCCGCGAGATCGGTGCCGGGCTTCGCGTAGACCGCGAGCGAGTTGATCGAGTCGTCGTGATAGAGGCGGCGGTACGTCGCCGAATCGAGCAAGAAGACGCCCGCGTCGGAGGAGTAGTCGTTGTAGATCGCCGCCACGGTGAACGTCGTCAGCCCCGCCGGCGTGTCGATCGCGAAGTGGTCGCCGCGACCGAGCCGGAACTTCGTGGCGAAGGGCTCGCTGATCAGCACGCCGGTGGTACCGGGGAGCGTGCGCGCGAGTTCGCCCGCATCCGCGACGCCGATGAAGCGCAGCTTGTTGCGCGCGGCGAGGCTCGCGAGGTTCGTCACGCCCATGTTGGTGATGCGGCCGCGAAACGGCAGCTCGAGCGCGCGAAACGTGTCGACCGCCGCGACGCCCGGCAGCTGCGCGACGGTCGCGGCAACCGACGGCGAGAACGTGGCGTCGGTCGAGGCATCGCCGAGGCCCATCGGTTTCACGAAGAGGTCGGCGCGCAATGTGTCGTCGGCCCACGCGACGACCGTGGTTCGGAACGAACCGATCAGGATCGCGACGCTGACCATCATCGCGATCGCGATCATCAGCGAGGCGACCGCGACGCTATTGCGGATCGGCGACGACGCGAGGTTGGCCGAGGCGAGTTCGCCCGCGGCCGAGCGCGATCCGAAGAACGCGACGCCGGCGCGCGAGAGTCCCGCGATCGCGAGCGGCGCGAAGAGCGAGCCCCCGAAGATGATCAACAGCCCCGCCGCGTAGCCGAACACCGGCACGTCGTCGAACGGCGGCGCGAACGTGCACGCATAGCCGGCGAGCAGCAGGCCGGCGCCGGCGATCGCGCAGTTGCGCGCGAGGTCGGGCGAGCGCTGCTCGTAGCCCTGCGCGCGCATCGCGATCGCCGGCGGCGTGCCGCTGGCTTCGCGCGCCGGCAAGAGCGCGGCCGCGATCGCCGCGAGCACGCCGACGACGAAGCCCTTCAGCAGCACGAGCGGAGCGAAGATCACGTGATCGGCGTGCGAGGCGACGTACATCGTGTCGACCGTGCGCGACACCGCGCCGACCGAGAGTTGCGCGAGCACGCTGCCCAGCACGAGCCCGATGAGCGAGCCCGCGACGCCGAAGAGCGCGCCCTCGGCGAGGAACGTGAGGAAGATCTGGCGGCGCGTCGCACCGATCGCGCGCAGCGTGCCGACCTCGGGACGGCGTTGCACGACCGAGATCGCGACCGTGTTGTAGATCAGGTACATGCCGACGAGCAACGCGATGTACGAGAGCGCCGAGAGGTTGAGCTGGAACGAGCGCAGCATCCGCGTGATCTCGCTCGTGCGCACCTTGGGTTCGATCGCGCGGACGCCCGGCGGCAACACGCGCCGCACGGCCGCCGTCACCGCGGCGAGGTGCGCCGGATCGACGACGCAGTCGATGCGGTCGAGCGTGCCGACCTTGTTGAAGACCTCTTGCGCCGTCGCGATGTCGACGAACACCACGCTCGAATCGACGCCGACCATGCCGGCCGGCAGCACCGCCGCGACGCTGAGGCGCACCGTGCGATCGCCGGCCACGGCGGTGATCGTCGAACCGCGTTTCCAGCCGTATTTCGCGGCGAGCCGCGCGCTGATGAACGCGCCGTGCCCGTTCACGAGCACCCACGGGTCGGGCGTCTCGGCCGTAGCCGCGACCGAACCCGGCGTGCCCGAGATCGGCGCGTTGCCGGGGATCGGCCGCAGCAGATCGACGCCGAGCACGCGCAAGATCTCACCCGAGAGCGGCTCGTCGCGGCGTGCGCCGACGGTTAGCGAATCCTCGATCGTCGGGCTCGCGTACGTGACGCCCGGGACGTCTTGCACGCGCAGGATCGTGCGCTCGTCGAAGCCGCGGCCGATGCCGAGCACCTGCAGGTTCACGTGGTTCGACACGACGTTGACGCTCGACGCGAACGAGGCGACGGCGGTGGCGTTGGCGAGATCGATGGCGAGCGCGATCGCGACGCCGAGCGCGACCGCGATGAGCGTGACGGCGCTGCGCAGGCGATTGCCCGCGATGTGCCCCCACACGAGGGCGCGGAAGAGGGCGATCACGCGATGATGCGGCCGTCGTGCATGCGGATCGTGCGATCGCACACGGCCGCCGCGTCCATGCTGTGCGTGGCCATCATGATCGCCTGGCCGCCGTCGGCGAGCGCGCGCAACATGCGCAACACGTTCTCGCCGTTCGCCGAATCGAGATTGCCGGTCGGCTCGTCGGCGAGCACGATCGCCGGGCGATGCACGATCGCCCGCGCGATCGCCGCGCGCTGCAGCTGTCCGCCCGAGACCTGCGCGGGGTACGCGCGCGCTTTGTCTTCGAGTCCGACGGCGGCGAGGGCCGCGCGCGAGCGCGCGACGATGTCGGCGGGCGCCACGTGCTGGAGCACGAGCGGCAAGCCGACGTTCGCTTCGAGCGTCAACGCCGGCAGCAAGTTGAAAAACTGAAAGATCGTGCCGACCCGGTCGCGCCGGAGCGCGGTGAGCGCGTCATCGTCGAGCGCGCTCGTATCGTTGCCGTCGACGAGGACGGCACCGGACGACGGCAAATCGACGCAGCCGATCAAATTCAGCAGCGTGCTCTTGCCGCAACCGCTGGGGCCGACCAAGGCGACCATCTCGCCGCCGCGGACTTCGAGCGAGACGCCATCGAGCGCTCGCACGGGCGGCGCTGCGGCGTAGATCTTCCGAGCGTCGCGGACCTCGACCGGGAGACCGGTCGCACCGTCCGCGCGCGGCGTCGTCATCATCTCGGCATTCACATAGAGATGGACGGCGCGCGAACGATTTTGGTGCGCTTAGCTCTTGTAGTAGGCGGTGTTGAGGTCGATGTAGCTCTTCCACTTGTCGGGCACGTCGGAATCGGCGTAGATCGCCTCAACCGGGCACGCCGACACGCAAGCGCCGCAATCGATGCACACTTCCGGGTCGATGAAAAGTTGCTTGTCGTCGTCGGTGCCGTGAATGCAATCGACGGGACAAACGTCCACGCACGACTTGTCCTTCGTGCCGATACAGGGTTCAGTAATGACGTACGCCATCGTCGAGTCGAAATAGCCTCGCTGTCGGGGGGTTCGCTTCCGTGTGTACGGGCGACGAATCCCCCGGTCCTTGCGGTATTAGTAGCAGTCCCGCAATGGACGTTGCAGCGTGTACGCTGGTTGCGTTTAGACGACCGTGCGACGGCCGGTGAACGCGCGGATGATGAACAACAGGATCACCGCGCCGACGAACGCGACGACGATGCTTCCCACGTTCAAGCCCGTGACGCCGGCGTGACCGAACAGATTGAACACCCAGCCGCCGATGAACGCACCGACGATGCCGACGATGATGTCACCGATCAGCCCGCCCGGGCCCTCGCCCGGAACGACGAACTTCGCGAGAAATCCCGCGACGAGCCCGACGATCAACCACCCAAGAATCCCCATGATTGCAAGTCCCTTCGTGTGATGCGCTGCTACAGTCGCGGCGCCGGAAGGACTCCTTCCCGGTGCTGCGCCATCCAAAACGCCGCACGATTCGTTCGCTGCTCGCGTTGTGAGGGCATGAAGACGTTTCGCCGCGCTGCCTGGGTGGCGGCCGTGCTGTGCATCGCCATGCCGGGCAGTGCGCGAGCGGCCGGTTTCCCGCCGCCGCCCGCTACCTTGACCGTCACCGGCGAGGCCGCCGTGGCCCGCGCTCCGGACCGTGCGGTCGTGTCGTTCAGCGTTCAGACGAACGACGCGGATTCGGGCGCCGCAACGGCGGCCAACGCCGCCATTGCGAACGCGCTCACCGCGCGCATGCTGCGCCTGGGCCTCACCGCCGCCGACGTCGCGACCTCGGCGTACGGGCTCGGCTACAACCCGCGTCCCTCGAGGCCCGACCCGGCGAGCGATCAGCGCTACGGCTTCACCGTGACGCGCGCGATCGACGTCACCGTCGACGCCGTCGATCGCGCGGGAGCGGTCGTCGATGCGGGCGTCGCGGCCGGCGCGACCGGCGTCAACGACGTGCGCTTCGTGGTGCGCGACCCGCACGCGGCCCAGCGCGCGGCGCAGACGGCCGCGGTCGACGACGCCACGGCGCAAGCGCGCGCGCTCGCCGCGGCCGCGGGCGTGCGGCTCGTGCGCATCCTCTCGATCACGCCCGGCGGCGAGGCGGCGCCGCCGGGCCTGATGCGCATGGAACCGATGGCGATGACGGCGGCGGCCCCGACGACGATCGACCCGGGCAACCTCACGGTGAGCGCGCAGGTCACCCTGCGCTATGCGATCGCACCGCTGAAGTAGCGCCGGGCACGAAACCCGGCGCACGGATACCGGGTAGCCAACAACGATGGTCGTCGAAACGTGCGAGGTTTGCCGCCAACGTCCCGCCAGCACGCGGGACTACGCGTTGCGCGGCGGTCGTTGGGTCGACGCGGCCGTGTGCGACGCCTGCGCGCGGACGCGCCGGCGCGCGCTGCTACCGTACGTTGGAGCCGCAACCGCCGCGGCCGCGCTCTTCGCCGGCGCCGCGGTCGCGATCGATTCGCTGATGCGCAACAAACCCGAGGGCGGGAAGGACGAGAGGCCGGGACCGATCGGCGACCTCGGTCGCGCGCTCCGCGGCACGGGCACGCCGACGCTCGCCCAATTCTCGCGCGACCTCACCGCGATGGCGAAGGCCGATGCGCTCGATCCGGTGGTCGGCCGCGACGACGAGATCGAACGCGTCGTCTCGATCCTCGCGCGCCGTAGCAAAAACAATCCGGTCCTCGTCGGCGAACCCGGCGTCGGCAAGACCGCGATCGTCGAGGGCCTCGCGCAACGCATCGTCAAGGGCGACGTTCCGCCGGCGCTCCGCGACAAGAAAGTGCTCGCGCTCAACCTCGGCCCGCTCGTCGCGGGCACCAAGTACCGCGGCGAGTTCGAAGGCCGCGTGAAGCGCATCCTCGATGAGGTCAAGCGCGCATCGCGCGACGTGATCCTCTTCATCGACGAGTTGCACACGCTGGTCGGTGCGGGCGCCGCGGAAGGTTCGCTCGATCTCTCCTCGATGATCAAGCCCGAACTCGCGCGTGGCGAACTGCAATGCGTCGGCGCGACGACGTTCGACGAATACCGCAAGTATATCGAGTCCGATGCCGCGCTCGAACGGCGCTTCCAACCGGTGACGGTCGCAGAACCGACGATCGATCAGACGGTCGAGATCCTGCGCGGACTGCGCGCCAAGTACGGCGCGCACCACAAGGTGACGATCGACGACGCCGCGCTGGTCGCCGCGGCGACGCTCGCCGCGCGCTTCATCGCCGACCGTTTTCTGCCCGACAAGGCGATCGACGTGGTCGATGAAGCGGCGGCCACGGCCGCGATGGCGGGCGTTCCCAACGTCGACGCCGAGCGCGTCGCGGCGGTCGTCTCGCGCTGGACCGGCATTCCGCAAGGCACGATCAGCGACGTGCAGCGGGCCGGTTTACTCGCGCTCGAGTCGGCGCTGGAAGAACGCGTGATCGGCCAGAACGCCGCCGTTCGCGCCGTTGCCGAATCCGTGCGCCGCGCGCGCGCCGGGCTCAAGGATCCGCGCAAGCCGGTCGGTGGTTTCCTCTTCATCGGACCGAGCGGCGTCGGCAAGACCGAGCTCGCGCGCGCGCTCGCGCACGCGCTCTTCGGAACCGACGACGCGCTCGTGCGTCTCGATCTCTCCGAGTTCACCGAATCGCACACGGTCTCACGCTTGCTCGGAGCGCCGCCCGGCTACGCCGGTCACGACGAACCGGGCCAGCTGACCGAGCCGATCCGCCGTCGCCCGTACTCCGTCGTGCTCTTCGACGAGATCGAGAAAGCGCACGGCGACGTCGCCGCGATCTTGCTGCAGATCCTCGACGACGGCCGGGTGACCGACGCCAAGGGTCGCACGATCGACTTCCGGCACGCGATCGTCGTGCTCACGAGCAATCTCGACCGCGAGGATCTCGTCTCCGTGTTGCGCGCCGAGTTGCTCGATCGCATCGACGAGATCATCGAGTTCGCCGAATTGCGGCTGCCCGACATCGAGCGGATCGTCGAGCTGCAGGTGCGTGCGCTCGCCGAACGCCTCGGCGCGCATGCGATGACCCTCGAGCTCGACGAGCCCGCGCGCGTCTTCCTCGCCAAGAACAGCATGGATGCCGGCGACGGCGCCCGCAACGTGGCGCGTGCGATCGCGCGTTTCGTCGCGACCCCGCTCTCCGCCGCGATCCTGCGCGGCGACATTCGCTCGGGCCATGTTGCGCGGGTGAAGTACGATGGGCATAGCATTACCGTCAACGCCGCCTAAGGGGAGTCCATGTCGCACATCGCTCGCTCGCTGATCGTCGCCTCGCTCTTCCTGTCCGGCGCGTCCGCCGTTTCCGCAGCGACGATTCCGCTGAACGCCCCGCCGATCTCGAGCGACCCCGCGGCCGAGACGATCTTCGACGCGCTGCTCGCCATCAGCCGCGCCTCGCTCGTCGATCCGAGTCGCGCGCAGCACGGCGTCGCGCCGTACAATGCGGCGGTGCAGGCCTATGCGAGCGGCAACCTCACGGGTGCCGAACAGAACGCCACGGCGGCGATCGTCGCGATCGACGCGCCCGCGGCACCGCCCGCACGGTCGAATTCCCCGGTCGTCTCGCCGCCGGCGCCGGCGCAATACCCGCCGCTGGTCGCGGTCAACGAGTCGGAGTCGCAAGAGCGTCTCGCGCTCGCGCGTCGCGCGCTGCTGAGCTGCGGTTCCTCGACGGCGACCCCGTTCACGACCGCGTCGGGAATCTTCCAGACCGCCGTGCAGAACGAGCTCGCCCACCACCCGAAGGCCGTGGTCCAGGAAACCACGATGATCGTCAACGACTGCGCGGCCGCGATCCCGACGGCGACCGGCAACACGCAGTAGCCACAGGAGGCCTCCCGTGACCCGATGGCTTGCCACGCTCGCGCTCATCGTCGTGAGCGCCGCGCCCGCGCTCGCGGACGCAACGGCCGACGTGAAGAACGCGTTTCTCACGCTCGCGCGAGCATCGTCGTATCACATCGCCGCGACGACGGCGGGCGGCCAAACGATGAGCGGCGACTTCGTGAATCCCGGAAAGATGCACATCACGGCGGGTCCGATGGAGATGATCGTGATCGACACGGAAACGTTCGTGAAGATGCAAGGCGCGTGGCACCAGTTCGCGTTTCCCGGCGCCGACCGCATGACCGGCCCGTTCGCGCACATCCAGTCCTACGTGAAAGCGCACGAGAACCTCGCCGCCATCGACCTCGGCCCGAAGGTCGTCGACGGCACGACCCTCCATGCGTACAGCGTGCGGGGCGGCGGCACCGACCACGCCGCGACCGTCTACGTGGATAGCAGCGGCAATCTCGTGCGCATCGATTCGGCCGATAGCGCGGGGACGACCGTGATCCGCTTCTCCAACGTCAACGGCCCGATCACGATCGTCGCGCCGATCTGATGCGCATGAATCGCGCGACCTGGCTCGGCGGTCTCACGTCGGCCGCGTTCGCCGCCGGTGCCCGCGCGGCGGACGCGCAAACGGAGACGCTCACGATCGGCCAAAATGTGCCGAGCAGCGCCGCGTGGCCGTTGCTCGTCGCGCAGCACTTCGGGTATTTCCAGCGCTACGGCGTCACCGTCGAAAGCGTGATCCTCTCCTCGACGGCAGCGGCGGCGCAGCAGGCCATCGTCGGCGCGGTCGATCTCGGCGTGGTGTCGTCGTCGCAGTTGATCGAAGCGGTCCAGGGCGGCGCGCCGCTGCGGCTCTATTGCAACCAACTCGCGACGGCGCCGTACGCGATGATCGCGCAGAAGGGCATCCAGCGATACGCCGACCTCAAGGGGAAGACGATCGTGGTCGGCGGCGTGAACGACGCGACGCGCATCTTCGCCGAACGGATGATCGCCTCCGACGGTCTCAAGCCGCAAGACTACGACGAGGTCTTCGTCGGGGCGACGGCCGATCGCTACGCCGCGTTGCAATCCGGCAGCGTCGCCGCGGCGATTCTGCTGCCGCCGATCGAATTTCGCGCGCTCGACGCGGGCTATGCGTATCTCGGCTCGCTCCCCACGGTGCTGCCCGTGTTTCCGTATACGGGCTTCGTCGGCCGCATCGACCTCGCCGGGAAACGGCCCGCCGCGCTCGCCGCATTCGCGAAGGGCTACCAGCGCGCGGTGCATTGGCTCAACGATCCGGCCAACGCTGCACCGGCGATCGACCTGCTCGCGACGACCACGAACGTGTCGAGCGCCGAAGCCCGGCGGACCTACGACGACGTCGTCGTTCGATCGAAGTGTTTTCCGAACGACGGCCGCCTCGCGCCGAAGAGCCTACAGATCGTCCTCGAGACGCTCGCGCAGCTCGGCGTCGTCAAGCCGCCCTATCCGGCCATGGAGTCGCTCATCGACAACCGCTTCGTCAGCGCCGCGGATCTCGCGCTCGCGCACGAAAAATCATAGCGCGGGTCGAACGCCCGCACATGATCGTTCGCAACGAGGCCGACGGCCAGATGCTCCTGATCGGACAGACCGATCACTCGCGGCTCGCGGGACAATTTGCCGCGCACTGGGGCAACGAGCGCTTCGCGACGCCCGCGCCGTACGACGCGATGACGCGGGCCGCCGCCTTCCACGATTTCGGCTACTTGCGATACGAGACGTCACCGGGCTACGACGCGGCGAGCGGTGAGACGCCGAATTTCCGCGACATCGTCACCGACGCGACCCGCCTTGCCGAGTACCAGTGGTGCATCGACTGGCTGCTCGGGCCCGATCCGTATGCGGCGACGATCGTGAGCATGCATCGCACGGGTCTCTGGCGCGGACGCTACGGCGCGATGCGCCACCCCGAACACAAGATGCGCCCACAGCCCCCCGAGGTCGATGCGTTCGTCGAGCGCAACGAAGCGCGCCGCGTGGAAACGATCGCACGGCACGGTTGGGACGCGGCAGCGTTGCGCGTCAACTTTCGCCTCATGCAGACGTGGGATTTGCTCAGCCTCTACTTTTCGTGCCAAGCGCCGTACGACGATTTCATCGAGCCCGTCCCGACCTCGTACGCCGACGCCGACGGGGAAGGCGTGCGACTCACGCTCACGCCGCTCGGCGACGGTCGCATTGCGGTCGACCCGTTTCCGTTCGGCACCGATCCGTGCCGGTTTCAACTGACGGCCCGGCGTTTCGCGCAGCGCGCGTTCGCGGACGAATCGGCGTTTCGCAGAGCCTACGCTCAGGCGCCGCTCGAGATCATCGAATACACGCTGGTCGCCGCACGTCGCGCGACGAACGACGAGCGCGTGCACGCCGTCGCGGCGCGCTGAGCGGCGCGCGATGGCCCGCGTTCCGTACGTCGAAACCGCCAGTCTGGCCGAGAGCGATCGCGACCTCGCGCCGCCGCACTCGCATATCTTTCGCGCGCTCGTCCACGCACCGGCCGCGCTCCGGCGTTATAAGGGGCTCACGAAGCACATCCGCGAGGAGAGCCGGCTCGATCCGCGGCTGCGCGAGATGGCGCTGATCCAGATCGGCTACGCGGCGCCGTGCCCGTACGAGTACACGCACCACATCAAGACGGGCTTGCGCTACGGCGTCTCTCCGGCGGACATCATCGCGATCGCCGACGAATCCGAGGGTCTGCCGACGACGCTCGAGCCATTGGCGAGGGCGGTACTCGCCGCGACCCGCCAACTCACGCGCGGGTTCGACGTGGACGACGACCTGTTTGCGACGCTCCAACGTGAGCTCGGCAACGAGCAGCTCCTGGAGTTGCTCTTTGCGGTCACGACCTACACGGCGACGGTGCGCCTCCTGACGACGCTCCGCGTCGAGGTCGAAGACGACTACCTCGGCTACCTGGCGACGTACCCGATCCGCGCGTCGCGCTAGGGATGTTCTAGTGCGAGATCGCCGCGAGCTCGGCGTCGATCTGCGCCGCGCTCATCTCGCCCGGATGATACATGCGCACGACGCCGTGCTTGTCGATGAACACGTGTAAGGGGAAGTAGAGACCGCCGCCATACGTCGCGCGCGTCGTCGTGTCGGGATCGATTGCGAGCGTGTACGGCACCTTGAAGTCGCCGGCGAATCCCGCCGCCTTGCTCGCGCCTTCGCCGACGTCGATGCCGATCACGCGCACGCCGGCGCGCGCGTATTTCTTGCTCAGCGCCACGATGCTCGGCGTCTCCTCGCGGCACGGCCCGCACCACGTCGCGAAAAAGTTCAGGTACACCGGTTTCCCGGTGAGCGCGGCGAGCGAGACCGGCTTGCCGGCCGTGTCGACCAGCGACAACGCCGGTGCGGACTCACCGACACGCGGGATGGCGAGCGCCGGTGCGGCGGTCGCGGCGAGCGCCGCGAGCACGGTCAGGAAACGTCGCATCATCGATCGGGCCTCACGCTAGGAGAACGAGGGAAAGGGCACGGCGGCCGCGTCGGCGCGAATCTGATCGAGCAACTCGTCGACCGACGCGAACCGCTTCTGCTCGCGCAAAAAACGAAAATCGCGCAAGATCAGTTCTTCGCCGTAGAGCGATCCGTTGAAATCGAGCAGCCAGGCCTCGACCGTGCGCTCGCGGCCGTCGAACGTCGGATTCGTTCCGATCGAGACGAGCCCGGGATAATCGCGCCCGTCGTGCCGGCCGGTGATCGCGTACACGCCGTCCGGCGGCAGCATCTTGCCCGGCGCAACCGCGACGTTGGCCGTCGGGAAGCCGAGATCGTGGCCGCGACCCGCGCCGAACGCGACCGGTCCGCGAACGCTGTACGAGCGCCCGAGCAGCGCGTCGGCCTCCGCCATGTGCCCGGCCGCGATCTCCGCACGAATGCGCGTGCTCGATACGCGCTCGCCACCGCTGGTCGCGTTCGGCACGCCGATCGCCTCGCAACCGCGTGCGCCGAGATAGCGGCGGGCCAACGCCACGTCGCCCGCGCGCTTCGCGCCGAACCGGAAATTCTCACCGACCACGAGCGCTCGCGCGCCGAGCGATTCGATCACCACGTCGTGCAGGAACGCCTCGGGGCTGAGCGCCGCGAACGCCGCATCGAACGTGAGCACGAAGGCCTCGTCGACGCCCGCGCGCGCGAACGCGTTGATGCGTTCGGCCATCGTGGCGATCGGCGGCGGGATATCGTCGGGCCGCAACAGCATGGCCGGATGATCGGCGAACGTGATCACCGCCGTGCGTTCGCCGGCGCGACGCGTCTGCAGCAACGTTCGCACGATCGCCTGATGGCCGAGGTGAAAACCGTCGAACACGCCGATCGCAACGCACAGCGGATGCTTCGCGCGCTCCGCGCGATACGCCGGATCCGTCGGCAACGCGTAGTGCAGCTTCACGGAAACACCTTGCGCGGCGCGAGCAACGCGCCCACCGTCTCGCCCACACCGACCAGCGTGCGCGCGGAGTCGCGCACGAACACGTGCGTGTCGGGCAGCGGCGATTCGAGCGTGACCAGCCGTCCGGCGCGAAAGTCGGTCGCCCGGCGGCCGTCGAGCACGACCGTCGGAATCGGAATCACGCGTTCGGGCGGCACGAGCGAACCGAGCGGATCGGCCTCGACCTCATCGAGCGTGCGGCTCTCGTAGAGCACGAACGGCCCGACCGCGTCGCGCAGGAGCGCGCCCATGTGGCCGACGGTGCCGCACGCGAGCGCGATGTCCTCGCACAGCGTGCGCACGTAGGTGCCCTCGCTGCACGCGATGCGCAAGCGCACGACGGCATCCGCGCGTCCGAGCACCGAGAGCGCATAGATCATCACCGGTCGCGGCGGCCGCGCGACGACGGTCCCCGCGCGCGCGAGATCGTAGAGCCGCCGCCCCTCGTGATGCACCGCGCTATACATCGGCGGCACCTGATCGATCGCGCCGGTGAACCGTTCGAGCGCCGCTGCGAGCCGCTCGTCGATATCGGCCGGCACGTCGCCCGTCTGCGTCACCGTGCCGGTCGCATCGCCGGTATCGGTCGCGCTGCCCAGCACGAGCGTGCACACGTAGCCCTTGCGCTTATCCGCGATCAGCGGCAACAGCCGCGTCGCGCGTCCGAGCGCGACCGGCAACACGCCGGCAGCCTGCGGATCGAGGGTGCCGAGATGACCGATGGCGAGCTTCGCGCCCTCGGCCGGATAGAACCGCCGTAAGCGCGCGCCGAACTGCGTCGACGTCGGTCCCGCCGGCTTGAAGAGGTTGAGGAACCCGAGCATCTACCTCGCCCGCGGCGAGATCGTCACAGCCCTTCGGCCTTGAGCGCGGCGCGCACGCCCGCGATGGCCGCCGCAAGATCGCCCGGATAGGTCAGGCCCGAGGCCATGAAGTGCCCGCCGCCGCCGACCGAGGCGGCCGCCTTCTGCACGTTCACGCGTCCGCTCGAGCGCAAGCTCACGCGCACCGCGCCGTCGTAATCCTTGAACAGCGCCGCCGCTTCGACGCCTTCGACCGCACGCAAGTGCTGGATGATCTCTTCGGTGTCTTCGCCGTCGGCGCCACACGCCGCGAGCATCGCTTCATCGACGACCGTCCAACAATAGCGCCCGTTCTCTTCGAGCCGCGCCGTACCGAGCGCGAGCCCGAGGATCTTCGTCGCCGCCAACCGTTTGTTCGCGAAGATCTCTTCGGTGATCAGCGGCTTGTCGGCGCCCGCTTCCATCATATCGGCCGACATACGAAGCACGTCGGCGGTCGTGTTGGAGTGCATGAACGCACCGGTGTCGGTCATGATGGTGGTGAGAATACAGGTCGCGATCTCGGGCGTGATCGGCGCGTTCATCGCTTTGAGAATGCGCAACACGCACGTGCCCGTGGACGCTTCTTTCTCGAGGATGTAATTGAGCCCGGCGAAGCGCGAGTTGCCGAGGTGATGATCGATGTTGAGCATGTTCTCGCGCGCGATCGTCGGCAAGAACTCACCCGCACGCGACGAGTCGCTCATGTCGCAGAACACCCACAGCGTATCCGCCGGCAAATCCGCCGCGACCTCACGCGCAACGAATTCCGAATCGGGCAAAAAGCGAAGATTGCGCGGGACGGGATCTTGCTGGAAATAGCCGACCCGTTTCCCCATCGCCTTGAGCGCAAGACCGAGCGCGAGTCCCGCACCGAGCGTGTCGCCGTCGGGCTTCACGTGCGAGGCGAACATGAACGAAGACCGTTCCCGCAGCACGGCAACGACGTCGTCCGTCGTCACCGAGGGGGTCGCAACACTACTCATCGATCACTTTCGTACGCTCCAGCGTCTTGGACAACGCGATCGCCCGTTCGGTCGAGCGATCCTCGACAAAATGCAGCTCCGGCGTATGTCGCAGCTTCACGGCATTCCCGAGCTCTCCCCGAACATATCCCGCCGCATGTTCGAGCGCCTCCATGGACTGCCGAGCAACGTGGCGGTCGCCGATGATGGAAACGAACACCTTGCACTGCATCATGTCGTTGGAAATTTCCGCCCGCGTCACGGTCACAAAGCCCAACCGCGGATCCTTGAGATCGCGATCGATGATCCCCGCCACCGTCCGCTGGATCTCCGCATCGATACGCGCCTGCCGCTGCTGCTTCACTTGCGCGTCGCCTGCTGATAATTCGTAAACGCCAACACGAGCCCGACCGCAATCGCACTAAACGACGCATGCGACACCGCATACGAAACCGCGCGATGCCCCACAAACACATTGATCGCCACACCCAGCGCCAGCGCAAGAGCGGCCCAAACCGCCCCATACGCCGCCGCATTGGCAACCGGATTCCCCAACGACATCATCGCGAAGAACCCGCCGAGCGAAACGGCCGCGTAAACACGCGCAAAGCAAATGCGATCAACCCAAACCCAACCGCATACACCAGCGCCGAGTGAATCGACCGATGCGAAAGAAACGCATCGATCCCAAAAAGAATCACCCCCAGCAACACGCCGTCACCCAGCGACGCCACCACCCGATCCCGCGTCAAGAAGCGACTCATCGTCCCGTCTCCGCGGGGCGGCGGGTCGTCTCGCGGGGGGCTCTGGAGGCGCTGCGAAGCCTGGAAGGCGAGAGCAGCGCCGGAAGGCAGTCATCGTTTTCCCACGACGGGAAAACGATGACGTCCCCCGCGAGACGGCGCGCCGCCCCGCGGAGACCCGCCACCGGCCGCATCACGCCGGCTGCAATTCCGGAGCCACCAGCTCCGAAGTCCAAGCCTCGATGACATCCCCATTCTTGAGGTCAGCGAACTTCGCCACCTGAACGCCACACTCGAAGTTCTCGGCCACTTCCCGGACGTCGTCCTTGAACCGCCGCAGCGACTCGAGCTCGCCGTCCCACACGACCGCCGAATCCCGAATGACGCGCACCTTGGCGTTGCGCGTGAGCTTGCCGCTCTGCACGTAACACCCGGCAATCGCCCCGACTTTCGAGACCTTGAAGATCTCGCGCACTTCCGCCCGTCCGAGGATGACCTCGCGGAACTTCGGCGCGAGCATCCCGACCATCGCTTTTTTGAGGTCGTTCTCGACGTCGTAGATGACCTGGTAGAAGCGCAGATCGACCTGCTCCGACTCGGCTTGCCGTTTGACCGACTCATCGGGACGGATGTTGAACCCGATGAGCACGGCGTTGGAAGCGGAGGCGAGGTTGACGTCGTTCGGCGTGATGCCGCCGACGCCGGCGAGAATGACACGGATGTCGACTTCCGCCGTCGAGAGCGATTCCACGCGCGAGCGCAGCGCTTCGACCGAGCCTTGGCCTTCGGCTTTGAGGATGAGGTTGAGCGTTTTCTGCCCGCCGTCGGCCGGCATCGCCATGAACGTCTCGAGCGAGACGCGCTGGCCCGATGACGCCGCCATGCGAACGTCACGGCGCTTGATGGTCCGCTTCGCAGCGGCCTCACGTGCGGCACGTTCGTCGGAGACGACCATCAGCGTATCACCGGCCGCCGGAACGTCGGAGAGGCCCATGATCTCGACCGGGATGGACGGTCCGGCTTTCTTGACCTGTTTCCCCTTGTCGTCGATGAGCGCACGGATCTTGCCGTACGCGTGGCCGACGACGACGACGTCGCCGACGCGCAGCGTGCCGTTCTGCACGAGCACGGTTGCGACGGCACCGCGGCCGCGATCGAGCGCCGATTCGATGACGACGCCGGTGGCGCGGCGCTGCTTGTTGGCCTTGAGCTCTTTGAGATCGGCCTCGAGCAACACGGTCTCGAGCAACGCGGCAATCCCGTCGCCGGTGCGCGCCGAGACGGGCACCATTTCGATCTTGCCGCCCCACTCGACGGGCTGCAAGCCTTCGTCGGTGAGTTGCTGCTTGACGCGATCGGGCTGCGCGTCTTCTTTGTCCATCTTGTTGATGGCCACGACGATCGGCACGCCCGCCGCCTTGATGTGCGAGATCGCTTCGCGGGTCTGCGGCATCACGCCGTCGTCGGCCGCGACCACGAGGATCGCGACGTCGGTGACCTTGGCGCCGCGCGCACGCATGGCGGTGAACGCTTCGTGACCGGGCGTGTCGATGAAGGTGATCTTGCGATCGTCTTTCTCGACCGTGTACGCGCCGATCTTCTGCGTGATGCCGCCCGCTTCACCGGCGGCCACGGCGGCCGAGCGGATCTTGTCGAGCAGCGAGGTCTTGCCGTGGTCGACGTGACCGAGCACGGTGACGACCGGCGGACGCGCCGAGAGCAACTCGGGACGATCTTCTTCTTGCTCGACGACGACTTCGTCGCCGGCCTCTTTGACGATCGCGTTGAAGCCGAATTTGCGCGCGATGCCGATGGCTTGATCGCTCGAGATGTTCTGGTTGATCGTCGCCATCGTGCCCATGCGGAAGAGCTCCTTGATGACGTCCGACGCGGAGACGATCATCGAGGTGGCCAGTTCCTGGACGGTGAGGACGTCGGGGATTTCGATCGACTCGAGTTTCGCGGGGAGTGGCTGAACGACACCGTCGATCATCCGGCCCTTACGCTGCCGCGACTTCTCGAGCAGCATCTCTTGCTCGCGGTCCTTCTTGTTCTGATCGTCCTCGCGATTGCGACCGCCGCGCTGACCCGGACGGCCGCCCTGGCCGCCCGAGCTCGGGTTGGACGGACCGGTGCCCGGGGTGAGCGGGGTCGGGCCGCTGCCCGGCGGGCGCGGCGTGAAGGGACGCGGAGCCGGACCACCCGGGAGGGGGCGGAACGGACCGTTGCCGGCCGGACGGCGCTGGATGGGCGCGCCGGCGGGACCCGCCTGCGGGCCGCCGGGAGCACCGGGCTGGCCGGGGCGCGGCTGATAGCCCTGACCGGGCAGGCCGGTGCCGGGGCGCGGCGCGACGCCGGGACGGCCGGGGATGCCGACATTTTGGCCCGGGGAAGCGGAATTCGGGTTCTGGATCGGACGCGGGACCGGACGCGGAGCGACGATCGACGCTTGACCGGCGGGCACGGGCCGCAGCGTCGGGGTCGGCTCGACGGGCAACGCGCGCCGCGGCGGCATCGGACCCGCGATCGGGCGCAACGGCGCACCGGGAGCGGGACGCGGGCCGGCGGCCGGCGGCCGCGGCGGAGCGCCCGGCGCAGGACGCGGTGCGACCGAGCCCGGACGCGGCGGGGCGCCGGGGGCGATGCGCGGTGCCGGACCGGCCGGCCGCACGGGGGCGGCGGGAGCGGAACCGGCGGGCGGTTCAGCCTCGCCGGCAACCGGTTCGACCGATGCGGCGGCGGCGACCGGAGCGGGCGCCGCCGGAGCGGGCTCCGCGACGACGACCGGCTCGACGGGTGGGGGAGCGGCGGCAACCGCGGCAGCCGGTGCGCGACGCACGGGCGGCGCCGGCGCCGGGCTCGCAACGGGCTCCGGCTCGGGGGCCGGCGGTGCGACCGTGGCGACCGGGGTTTCGGCCGGCGGCGCCGCGGGAGCGGGCGCCTTCGGAGCAGCTGCACGCGCGGCCGGGGCGGCCTTCGCGGCCGGCTTTGCCGCGCTCTTGAGCTGGGCCCGCAGAAGGTCGGCGACCTTCGGCTCGACGACGCTCAGCTGATTTTTCGCCTCGAGACCCAGTCGCTCGAAGAGCGCGATGAGGTCTTTCGACGTCATGTTGAGCTCTTTGGCGAGCTCGAAAATTCGTACCTTACCGGTTGCCATACTGTCCTTTTTGTAACACGGTCCAAGCCGCAAAGGCTTCGACCGACTCCCTTAATCGTTCATGTGTGTGTCCCAAGACGTGTAGTGCGAGATCGCAAAGGACCCGAACCCGGGATAGCGTTTATTCTTGACGACGGCCTTCGCACACTGCGGACCGCAGAGATAAACTCCGCGCCCCTCGCTGCGCCGGCCGGAATCGGCCGTCCAACGATCGCCGGCGCGGACGAAGCGCTGCAGCTCGCGCTGCTCGCGCCGCGTCCGGCATCCGACGCAGGTTCGGACGGGCCCGGCCGTCATTCGGTCTCGAAGCGTTCCCGCTTGAACTCTTCGAGCCGTCGTAACAGTTCGTCGTCGATGGCCAACGTTGCTTCCGGTTCGCCGGACTCTTCCGCAACGGCGACGTCCTCGAGCTCGCCTTCCTCGGCGAATTCCTCGGTTTCGGGCTCGGCTTCGCGTTCGACCAGGTAGCGCGCCCGGGCTTCGGCGGCTTCGGAGTCGCTCGTGATGTCGAGCCGCCAACCGGTCAGGCGGGCCGCCAAGCGCACGTTCTGCCCCTCGCGCCCGATGGCGAGCGAGAGCTGATGGTCGGGCACGGTGACGAGCGCGATGCCGTCGTCCTCAAAGAGTTCGACGCCGAGCACCTTGGCCGGCGCGAGCGCGTTCGAGATGAACTGCGGCAGCTCCGGGGCGTAGCGGATGACGTCGATCTTCTCGCCGCGCAGCTCGTCGGAGACGTTGGCCACCCGGCTCGACTTCGGCCCGAGGCACGCCCCGACCGCGTCGATCTCGGGGCGCTTCGAGTGGACGGCGACCTTCGTGCGCGAGCCGGGCTCGCGAGCGATCGCCATGATCTCGACGATGTCGTCTTGGATCTCGGGCACCTGGAACTCGATCAGCCGCTGTACGAGGCCTTCGGCCGCCCGCGAGAGGACGACCAGCGGACCCTTGTTGGTCTTGCGCACGTCGAGCACGTAGGCGCGGATGCGATCGTTGATGCGGTAGTTCTCGCGCGCGACTTGCTCCGAGAACGGCAGCAGCGCTTCGTTCTTGTTGTCGAGCAGCACGTACATGTTGCGCTGTTCGTAACGCTGCACGGTGCCCATCACGATGTCGTGCAGTTTGGCCGAGTACGTGTTGTACACCGTGTCGCGTTCGGCTTCACGGATGCGTTGCACGATCACTTGCTTCGCGGTCTGCGCGGCGATGCGGCCGAAGTCTTTCGGCGTCACTTCCTGATCGTAGAAATCGCCCGGCTCGTACTTCGAACCCGCCTCAGAGCGGCTCACTTCGAGCTTCGGATCGATGACCTCGTCGACGACGTTGCGGCGATGATACACCTTGTAGTCGCCGGTCTGACGGTCGATCGCGACGATCGCGTTCGCATCGGGCCCGAAGTTGCGCTTGTACGCGGAAATCAGCGCGGACTCGAGCGCCTCCAACAGGCTCTCGAAGCTGATGTTCCGTTCGTTCTCGATCTCGCGGAGCGCCGCGATCATCTCTGCGTTAATGGCTCTTCTCCCGTTTTGCGCGCTGGAGGTCCGCGCGGATGTCGTACTCGATGTTGGCCGTCTTGATGGACGTGAGCGGAATGGGAAGCTCGGTCTCGCCGTTCTTGCCGCTACGGAGCACGACGTTCGTGCCGCGCAGGCCGGCGAGTTCGCCGCGATGCGTCTTCGCGTTGCCGATCGCGAGCGTCGTGACGATGCGGACGTTCTTGCCGCTGAACCGCTCGTAGTCGCCGGGCGAGACCAGCGGACGATTCACGCCGGCGGAACTCACCTCGAGCGTGTACGGATCGGAAAACGCATCGAGCGATACGTTGATCCGCGCGGCGATGCGTTCGCAGGTCACCATGTCGACGCCGCCTTCGCGGTCGACCATGACGACGAGCTGCGTTTCGTGGCGGCCCGGACGCGCCACGGCCGAGACGATCTCGATGTCGCCGAACTCCGGCTGGTGCGGGAGGGCGTGCGCGACACGCTCGAAGACTTCGATGAACAGACGCTTTTCCGATGGCTGCTCGTGCATGCCGTGCCTCCTTCCCCCGGACACAAGAGAAGCGCGGGCAGGTGCCCACGCTTCTCGCGTACTCGAATCCCGATTATGGCATGCCGGGCACGCTTTGGCAAGGCGGCGCCCCCGGCGGCGCCCCCGGTTCAGGGTGAGGGCGACGGTTCGGGCGGCTCGATGCGGCGCGGCACGGGGCTCGTGAGGGTGCCCGGCACGACCGTGATCATGCCTTTGGCGTCGCACGGAACGATCTCCGTATCGACCTGCGGCTTGAGGTCGGGCAGCGGGCCGGGGAGCGTCGGGGCGAGCACCGGACCGATGTGGTCGGCATTCGGGCCGGCGACGCGCAGCGGGTGCTCGACGATCGTCCACGCCCGGCACACGTCGACGCCGAGCACGCGCGTCTTCTCGTAGACGTAAGCGACCGAATCGGCCTGCGCGGCCGTGCGCTTCGTGTAGATCACACCGAACGTCTTGAGCAGGATCGCCAGCGGCGGCGCGAGCGTGGCTTCGTAGGCGTCGACGACCCGCTGCGTCTGATAGGCACCCAGATCGTAGCTGCGCACGCCGCCGGCAGCCCCGCTCGGCAGCAGCGCCTTCATCCGGGCGTTGAGCGCGGCCAACCCCGACGACATGGCCGGCGGCGCGGCGGGTACGGGCGCCGCGAGCGCGACGGCCGACGGCGCCGCCGCGGGAAAGCGCGCCGCTCCGGCCGCGGAGGACGCTGACGCGGACGTTGCCCGCGGGCGCCCGCCGGACGTGGGCCCCGGGCCGGTCCCCCGACGTGCGGCCGGCGGTCCACCGCTCTGCGTCGACGCTGCGACGCGGGTCGCCGCCGCGGTCGGCGCGCTGGTGGCACGTACGGCCGGCGCGGCGGTGGGCCGCGCGGTCGGGGCGGCCGTCGGCGCCGCCGTGGGCCGCAGCGTCGGTGCGGGCGTCGGGCGCGCCGTCGGGACGAGCGTCGGCGCCGGGGTCGGCGGCGCGGTCGGCTCGGGCGTGGGGCGCACCGTCGGCTGCGGCGTGGGCGGCAGCGTGGGCTCGGGGGTCGGCGCCAGCGTCGGGGCCGGCGTCGGGCGCTCCGTCGGAGCCGGCGTCGGGCGCTCCGTCGGCGCGGGTGGCGGGAGGAGGGTCGGCAGCGGCTCCGGCCGGGTCGTCGGCGGGGCCGTCGGCGCGAGCGTCGGGATGGGCGCCGGCAGGGACGCGACCCGGCGCGGAGCGGCGGTCGCGGGCGGGGCGGTCGCCACGGGCGCGGCGCTCGGCTGGGGACTCGCGTTCGGCACGTCGTGGGCGAGCTCGTGGTGCCGCGGCGCCGCCGGAGGCGTCCGCTGCAGCGCCCGCGTGCGCGGGGCGGGCGGCGGTGGCGGCGGTGGCGAGGTGCGCCGCGGGACCGGCGGCGTGATCGCGATCGTCGCGTCGGGCGCGAGCGCGGATTCCGGTGCGGTCAGCCCGCTCAGCACCGCGTGCACGACGAACAGTCCGGCCAGCACGATCGCCAGCGCGTGGATCAGAATCGAGCCCACGGATGCCACCGCATAGCGGCGCCGATCGCTGCCGCGACGCACGGGCGAGCCCATTCGCTACCGGGAAGGCGATCGCCGTTTCGCTCCGAGGAATACGAAGCGCGCCTTGCGGGGAAGCATGCATCATGACCCGACCGGACCCGGCTGCGCACGTTTCACGCCGCCTCTTTCTCCTCGCGAGCGGCGCGGCTGCGATGACGGCCGCCGCGCGCCCGGCCACGGCCGCGGAGACGCGCGTCAACAACGTGCTCGTGGAAGACGACCGCTGGCTCCTCCCCGGTTGGGAAACGCTCACCGACGCCGACGACGCCGGCGTTGCCTCGACGCTGGATCTCGTCGGCGAAACGGCGCGTTTGCTCGCGAGCAAGGACATCGCGCTGCTGCTCCTCGCGATCCCGTTCAAGGCGCGCTACTGCGACGTGCTGGCGCCGGGCGAAATCGCGGCGCCCGTGCAAACGCGCTACGCGCGCTCGCTCGACGCGATGCGAACGCGCTCGATCGCCACGCTCGATCTCGACGCGGTGATGAGCCCGCTGCGCACGCCGCAGACGCCGCTCTACTATCGCACCGACCAGCACTGGACGTCGACCGCGGTCGACGCGTCGGGAGCGGCGATCGCGGCGACGATCGTGCGCACGTTCGGCCTCGCGCCGGGAACGCAGAAGCAGCCGCTCGCGCCGCTGATGACGGCATCGCAGACCGGCGATCTCGCGACGCTCCTCCCACCCGATCTGCAAGCGAAGCTCGGCCCGCAGACGTATCGCGTGCGAACCGCGTTCGACGCCGACCTGACCGGCTACAACATCTTCACCGGCGCGCTTCCCGAGCCCGACAAACCGCCGCGCGTACAACTCGTGGGAAGCAGCTTCGTGCGGCCGCTGTGGGGCTTACCGCAGACGATCGCGGCGGCGCTGCAGCAGCCGGTCGGGCTCACGTTCTTCAACGGCGACGCCGGTCCGTATCACACGCTGCTGATGAACTTGCGCTCGACGTTGCCGAGCCGCAAGCCCGACGTCGTCGTGTGGCAGATGACCGAAGCGAACTTGCATCTCGGACCGGCGGCGACGGGCTGGTGGTCGATCGGCGATCTGATGAGCACCGACTTCTTCCTCTCGCACGTGCGCGAGGCCGTCGCCGCCGTCTGAGATCAGTTCGGGTCGCCGGTGACCTGCACGTTCACGATCGACGTGTCGCTCGGCAGCGCCGAGAACACCATGCACGCGGCCGGCGTCGAGTGCACGTGCACCGGCGCCGTACCTTCGCTCGAGGCGACGCAGACCGGCGGGTTCGCATAGCGGTGCGCGAACGCGAACGTGTAGCGGCCGTCGATGAAGTGCGCGCGCGCGGCGTACGCGTCGGGCACCGTCTGCTCGACGCGCGCCGACGCGATGGCGGCGGCGCTGACGCGACCGGCGGCGTCGACGCTCGCGAGCGGTGCGAGGTCCATCGTCGTGCCGCGCGCGATCTCGAACCGGTCGCGCGAGAGGTTGAAGCCGGCGAACCAGCGCGGCGCGGCCGCGACGTCGGCACCCGACCAATCCGCGTAGACGTTGCTCGTGAGACCGAACCGCCGCGAGGCGCCGTCGCTCACGCTCACGATGCGACCGTACGGCGGATCGAGCGCGAGCCCGTCGATCTCGATGCCGTTGCCGCCGACGACGAGCGAACGGAACTGCGTGATCGCGAGACCGAGCTTCCAACCACAGGTCTTGCCGAAGGTCGCGAACGGACCCGAACACCCGGCGTCGCGCTCCCAGAACGTGGCGCCGGCGGTGCCGTGCTCGAACGGGATGTCGTTTTCTTCACCGAGTTGCAAGCCGAACGACGGCCGGTTCGGCAAGCGCGATGTCCACGCGGTCCCGTCGAAGTGCGCGTTACTCGTGATCCAGCCGTCGCCGTTGACTTCCTGGAACGGGGTCGTGGGCGGTTCTTGCGCGGAGCCGGTCGCGCCCACCAGCAGCGCGGCGGCCGCGACGGCGATACACCATTTGATCATCCGGCAACGTTCACCGGATCACGAGTAACCGCTGCCGCCGGGCGTCGACCGCCGCGCGCGCGGCGAGCACGTGCGACCGCGTCGCGATCATCGTCGTCACCGCGCCGAAGCGCCGGTTCAGCTCCTCGGCGATCCGCGCGTCGAGCGGAATCGACGACACCATCGTGAGGCCGTGCTCGCGGTTGAGCAGCACGAGCCCCGGATGCTCGCGGAAGAGATCCTCGGCTTCGATCAACACCTGATCGGCGGGCAGCGCGACGCCGAGATTGCCGTCGAACACGTGCACGTCGAAGTAATTCTGCACCACGTTGCCGAGCGCGGCGTCGTCGAGCTTGCCGTCGTCGACGATGCGCTCGAGCAATCGGCGCCCGGCCGGATCGGGCGTCGCCAGATACGCGTCGAGTTCCGCGCGTTCGAGGAAGCCGCCGTCGACGAGGTAGACGCCGATCGGCTTCGCCCGCGCTTGACCGCTGTACGTGTACGATCGTGCGATGCCCGCATCGATCCGGCGCCGCTCGACGATCCGCGGCTCGACGCGCATTTTCGTGAGGTGCTCGAGCTCGTCGAGCTCACCGCGCGTGGGGATCACGTTGACCGCCAGCTCGAGGATCTTGCCGTCGCGGATGCGCAGCGGCAGCCAGCAGTTGTCTTGCGCCACTTCCATCGGCAGCCGCGCGAGCGCGTCGGGCGAGGGCACGAGATCGTCGTCGACCGCGCTCACCGCGCCCGACTGCGCGACGACGGCGTTGATCACGTCGCGCTCGGTGACGAGACCGAGCCGCACCAGCGTATCGCCCAACCGCTCGCCGGGCTGTTGTGAGCCGAGCGCGTGCGCGAGCCCGCCTTCGTCGAGTTTGTCGGACTCGATCAGCACCTGACCGAGTTGACGGCGGAACTCGCCGAGCACCGCGTCGCCCGGAAACTGATGTTCGGTCTTCGACCACGCGACGCGCCGTTTATCGCGAATCGCGTTGCTGAACATCGCGATCGCGCGCAACGTGGCGAGGCCGTTGATCAGCGAACTCCACGGCGGCCGGATCACCGCGAGCAGCCCCTGCAGCGGCCCGTAGAGCGCCGACACGAAGTACGCCTTACTCAAGAGCCGCCACACGGTCATCCCGAGCACGATGTCGAGCAAGTCCCAGACCCACACGCTGTTGCCCACGTGCGGCGCGACGATGCGCGAATCGAAATGATGCCAGATCAAGAGCGGGATCACGAAGATCAGCACCGCGTAGCCGAAGAGCGCGAAGACGTTGCTCGCCACGCTCTTGCGGTCGCGATAGAGCGCGTAGCGCATGGCGAAATTGCCGACCCAGCCCGTTGCCTGCCACGCCTCGAAGCAGATGCCGACGACCCAGCGCGCCTTCTGGCGCACGGCCGTCGAGAGGCGGTCCGGGAAGTACGCGCGCGTCGCGATGTAGGATGCGGCGGTCACGTACGGCTGGCCGCGCTTGTAGGCGATCGGCTGCGAGACGAAGATCGTCGAGAGACCGCGCATCTTCAGCCGCAATCCGGTCTGATAATCCTCGGTCAGCGTGGCCGCCGGAAAGACGTCTTCGGCCGTCACCGAGATGATCTCGAGCGCCGGACGGCTGAACGCGCAGCCGACCCCGGCCGAGGGGATGAAACTCCCGATCGCCTCGCGGATGATCATGTCTTTCTGGTGGTTCTCGGCGAACTCGTCGGCGTACGTCCACGACGTCCACTCGAGCGGCGGCCGCTCGAGCGGAAACACCGGTAACTGGATCATCTGCCGCTGCGGCATCAGGTAGTTGTACATGCGCAGCGAGAGCGGATGGATCACGTCCTCGGTATCGTGCAGCACCATGATCTCGTAGGCGTCGTTGCCTTCGGTGCGCTCGATCTCCGCGAAGATCGCGTTGAGGTTTTGCGCCTTCGTCGTCGGCCCCGGAATCGGGTTGACGACCAGCTTGATCTGCGCGTGCCGTGCCGCCGCGCGGCGCACGGCCGCGCACGTGCGTTCGTCGTTCGGGTACGCGCCGACGAAGATGTCGTAGCGGCGATATTCGAGCGTCGTCGCCGCGAACTCGAGCATGCGCTCGACCACGTCGTATTCTTGCCAGCATGGAATCATGATCGCGATGCGCTGCTCGGGCTTGGAACGCAGCTTCTCGATCGTGAGCGGCGGGAAGCGATGGCGGATGAACGCGCGCCGGATGCGCCGCGCCCAGAACAAGAAATCGAAGATGATGTCGTCGACGCCGAGCAAGAAATAGATCGCCGCAACCGCGACCGTGAGCACGCCCAGAATGTCGGATGCGTTGTAGCTGAACTCGACCATCAGTGCGAAAACCCGACGAGCAGAATGGGCCGGAACGACGTGTAGAAGCGTTCGGGCGGATCGATGCCGCGGCCGAGGTAGGTGCCGGCCACGGCGACCAGCCGGAAGGTGAGCAATCCGTGCCGCACTTGCAGGCCGCCGAACGTCTCGGCGGCGTTGTTGTAGAAGGCGCGACTGGTATCGAGCGCCGCGTTGAGCCCCACGACCCCGCGCACGGTCGGATTCCCGATGTAGAAATCGTGCGAGACGTTGAGGTAGGCGATGTTGTCGATGTAGCGGCTGTAGTGCACGGCGCTCGCGTCGACCTGCGTCTGCGAATGGCGGCCGCCCGCACCGAGCCGCGTCGAGAGCAGCACGCCGGCGCGCAGATCGGATTCGACGTTGCCCGTACGCAAGCTCTGCGCCTCACCGCCCTCCGCGAAGACGTAGGTGATCGGCGAGATCTTCGTGCGTACGCCAACCGAGAGGATCGCCACGTCGTCGTTGAGGATCGTCGTCGCCGGCAAGCTACTCGATTTCGCATCGTTGGAAAGGTGGAAGGCGAGGTAGGGTTCGATCTTGGTCGGCGCGAGCGCGTAGCGAGCGTCGAGGCCGTAGAACGTGTCGTGAAAGCGGCTGTCGTTCTCGGCGTAGCCGAACGCGTCGAAGCGCTCGGGCTTCCCGCCGGCCCCCGTCCCGGCGGCGAGCTGCTTGCGCGCGGCGGCCGCCACTTCGGGCTCCGGCGAGTTGGTCAGCGCCGTGAGGGCGGCGTTCGCGGCCTTGCGATCGCCCTGGCCGAGCAACGCGTACGCGAGCTCCAGCCGCGCGCGATCGTCATGCGGCGCGAGCACGAGGTAGTGTTGCAACGCGTCGATCTGCCCCGGCCGATCCTTGAGCACGAAGTCGACGTACGAGAGCTGGCGCCACGCCGCGGAGTCGTTCGGATGCGTCTTCAGCGTCGCTACGAACGCATCGCGCGCGGCACGCAGGTCGCCGCCGGCGAGCAACTCGTAGGCGTTGGTAAACGGGCTCGGCGTCGGCGCGGCGACGGGCGCGGCGCCGGCGGGTGAGGCCGCCACGCGCACCGGGACCTGCACCGCGAGTTGGCGTCGCGCGGCGAGGCGCACGGCGGGCGTCGGCGCGTGCGCGAGGTGCCGCAGCACGATTTCGGCTTGCGCCACGTGGTGCGCGCGCAGCAACGCGTACGCGTAGTCGAGACCGAAGCGGTCGTCCTGCGGATGCGCGGCGCGATACGCGCGGCCGACCACGATGGCCGCCGCGTCGTTCTTCGCGCGCACGTCGGCGTAGAACGCCGCACGCTGCGCGGTCGCTTCGGCCGTCGCCGGCACCTGTGCGCGCGCCGCGACGGGCGCGAGCCAGATCAGCGCCGCGCACAGCGCGACGGCCGAAGCGATTCCACCTCGCATTACGCCTTCCGGCGAGCGGCGAAGAGCACGATCACGAGCAGCAGCAAGAGAAAGATCGTAATGATCAGCCAGAGCGGGATCGGGTAGGAGAGTTGGCGCTCCACCGGCATGCGTTGCTCGTCCGCATACGTCGCCTCGTGCGCGTTGAAGATCAGAACGTTATCGGTCTGCGCGGCGAGATCGTCGGGCGAGATGGCCGAGACGCCCGAGAGCACCGACGGGCTCTTCCAGTACGTCGCGATCAGGGTCGGCGTTCCGCTCGCGCGCGTCGTCTCGAGCACGCCGAAGGGCGTGCTGTAGTTCGCCTGATAGCGGACCGTCTTGCCGTCGTGCGCGTAGATGGTGAATTGCTTGCCGTTGACCTGCAGCGGTGCGCCCAGGTTCGCGAGGTGATCGCCGGAACCGAGCACGATCGCGTAGTCGTAGCCCGCGGGCACGGATCCGGTGAACGGCTGCACGTCGATCGAACGAACGGCGGAGTTGACCGTGCCGAGCGTGCTCACGAGCGCGAAGGCATCGGCGGTGCGCGCCGGGTCGTCGATCAGCACGATCACCTTGCCGCTGAGCGCGCGCACGAACTCGCCGACCGACAGCGGACGATTCGAGATGCCGTCCCATTGAAAATTCGTGTCGCCGTTGAGCGTCGCGGTGAAGCTCGGATAGTTGCCCTTGCACCCGTCGCGCTCGTAGAAGAACGTCGGCACGACCCGCACCACGTTCGATGAGCTGACCGCATCGACGTCGAGCGGCACGTCGAAACGCTCGACGCTGTTCTTCCCCGACATGTCGTAGGAGCCGATCAACGTGTTGTTGACGAGGACCTGCACGAAGGCGCGATCGGCGGGCCGGATCGGCGTGTGCGTGAGGTCGACGTGCAGCCGCAAGTGCTGCGGCACGCCGCCGAAGGCGCCGTAGGTGAGCGGGATGTCGAACGGCATTTCGCCCGAGCCGCGCAGCGTCCGCGTCGTCACGCCGAGATCGTCGATCGTGAGCATCTTGCTGCCGGGATTGCGCGGCGCGTAGGTGGCGTCGGCGACCTTCGGCGTGATCAACAGGCGATCGATCTGATCGTTCAGGAGCGCGACGCCGCCCGGCGAGAGGTCGAGTTCGTTCCCCCGCACGGCCACGTCGCTCGGGAAATTTCCGAGCACGATCGCCCGCGCGCCGGGGGCCGGCGCCGACGTCAGGCGCACCGCGACGCGGCGCCACCGTTCGATCTGATGCAAGCGGTACGCGAGCCCCACCGTCGCGCTGCGCGCGTCGTCGCCGCTCGCGCGATCGATCACGTCGAACTCACCGCCGTATTGATTGAGGAAATCCGCCACCTGCGCGTCGGCGATGCGATCGTCGCTCGTGACGATCAACTGCGCGTTCTTGGACACCGTGAAGTAGAGGTCGTCGAGTCGCGGGTCGGCGCAGATGTCGCCGAGCACGAAGAGCCGTCCCACGATCGCGATGCTCAGCGACTGCGCGTTGCTCGGCACCGGAATGGCGACGTCGAGCGTCGGCGCGCGGCCCACCGAACGCACCGCGTACGATGCGATCGGCACGTCGTTGGCGGTGACGACGATCGACGAGCGCGGATCGACCTGCGGCGAGATCGTGATCGGCGCGTGTAAGCGAACCGTCCGCAAACCGCGCGTCACCGGCAGATAGACGGAGAGGGCGGCGTTCGGGCCGCGTTCGAGAATCGTATCTCGATATCCGAAGGCGGCGAAAGGGACGGTGTCTGTCGCTGCGATCGCCGGGGTCCGAAGAGCGGTCACGGCGATAGCAAGCCCGAGCAATACTCGGGAAAGCGCTCGATTCATTGCCGAGTCTATGCCCCAACCCGGGAGTCACCTAACGTACGGAGCGTAAAGCTCTTGCTCGTCCAGCGAGGGCTCACTCGCTATTGCGGCGTCGGGAAGACTCCCACCACCCGTACCGAGACGGCCCCAGGCACGGTTCCGGAAGCAAGCATCCGTTGCCACGCTTCCGCACGAGCGAGGAGCGGCTCGCGATCGGCGCCGACGATCACGAGCGGCGTCGCGTTGGCGAACGTCGTCGCGTTGTACGCCGCGCCGACGATGCCGGTGGCGGCGTATTGCACGCGCACCTCGAGATGTTTCGCGCGTGAGGTGCTCGCATGGGAGGCGAGAATGGCGATCGCATCGGCCTCGAGGGCGTGCATGCCCGCATCGCCCGTTTGCCGGGCGACGACGAGGTCGCCCACCGCGCTCGACGCGTCCCAGATGAGCAGCGCGTTCGGCATCGAACGCGCGACGACGACGATCCCCTTGGGTTGCTCGAGCGTCGCAGCAGCAAGGGGCGAGGTAGCAATCGCTCCGATGATTATGGCCAGAACGATTCGGGAACAGGCAGAGCGCCTCATGAACGACATCGACCGCTCTCTACCCGTTCGGCGAGCAAGCTCAACCGCGCGGCGCACGTTTCTTGCATCGGCGCTCGCCGCCGCCGGCACCTTCGCGTCGCGACCGGCCCGGGCGGCCGTAACCTCGCTGATCATCGAGGGCAAGGGCGATTGGCTCTTCCCCACCTGGGAGAGCCTCACCGATCCCGGCACGGCCGGCATCGCGAGCGCCGTCGAAACGATCGCCGCCACGAATGCGGCGCTGCGCACCGGCGGCATCGACCTGCTGGTGCTCGTCGTGCCGCTCAAAGCGCGGCTGTATCCCGATAAACTTCCCGACGGCGTGACCGTCAGTCCGGCCGTCGAATCGCGCTACGCCTCGATCCTCGCGCAACTGACCGCGGCGAAGATCCCGACGTTCGACGTGGACGCGGTGCTCCGCGGGCTCGCGGAGCCGACGTTCTTTCGCACCGACTATCACTGGACGGAGTGGAGCGCCGAAGCCGTCGCCCAGGTCTGCGCCGCGCAACTGCGCGCGCTCGTTCCGCTGCCGCCGTCGACGGCGGCGTTACCGCCACTCGGCGCGTGGTCGCAAGATCAGCACGAGGGCGACCTCGCCTCGTTGCTTCCGCCGGATCGCCAGAAGGCCGTCGGCCAGGAAGCGATCACCATTCGCGCCATCGACGCGTCGCGCGAAGAACTCCTGGATGGATCCGAGGCGAACGTTCACGTCGTCGGCAATAGCTTCTCGATGCCGTATCTGGGTTTTCCGGAGATGCTCGCGGAAACGCTCAAAGAGCCGGTCGGCGTGTCGGCCAAATTCGGCAACGCGGGTCCGTGGGAGACGATGGTGGAGTACCTCGAGTCGGCGCCCTTCCGTTCGAAACGCCCGCGTGCGATCGTGTGGCAATTCGTCGAGGGCCTCTTCATGCACGGTCCCGCCGCGACCGGATTCTGGGACGTCGCATCGCTGATGTCGGACCAAACGTTCCTCGCGCGCGTGACCAAGGCCGTCGGCACCGGAACGCACACGGCATCGTGACGAGCGCGCCGCCCGACGTCGAGTGGGAAGACGCCGCCACGGTCATCACGCAGCGGAACGCGGACCGGTATGCGGCCGCCTGGGTGCTCACACGCGCGCCGTTCTGGCGGTACGCGCGGCGCGGCGGCCTCGTCGGGCCCGTGATCCTCGGCATCGTGCTCTTCGTCCTCGTGGTCGCGATGGTCGTCCTCGCACCATCGACCGAGTCCCATTTCATCTATACCGATTTCTGAGGTCGCGAACGTCGAGGACGCGCGCAATCGCGCCGCGCTCGAGGCGCCGTGGCCGCTCGCGCTCGTCGTGCTGATCGCGCTCCTGGCACTGCTCGACGTCGCCGTTCGCGCGTGGTGGCATCCGCATCCGATCCGCTTGCCGGAACAATTCTCACCCGCGTATCTGCGCGCGTACGTCGCCGCCGCACGCGGCGAACGGCCGGTGGTCGTCGTCGGCGACTCCGCGCTCTGGGGTTACGGGCTCGATGCCGACGCGTCGGTTGTCGCGCAACTCGCCGCGTTACGCCCGGGCACGCCGATCCTCAACCTCAGCTACGAGGGCGGCAGCATCGTGAACAGCGTGTTCGCGCTGCGGCTCGTGCGCCTGCTCGGCGTGCGGCCCGCGGCCGTCATCGTGAACCTGAACAGCAAAGAGTTCAACCCGCTCGATAGCGCGTACAACCGGCTCCAGCCCTCGCTCGAGCGCGACGTCGCGGCCACGTTCACGCCGCGCGACCGCGCCCTGCTCGCGACGCTGCCGCCGCCGACCTTCGCCGACCGTCTCAACGCGGGCGTCGAACGCGTGTGGGCGCTCTACCGCGATCGCGTCGACATCCGCGTCGCGCTCTTCGGCGTCGACGACGCGGCCGGGTTCGTGACGAACCTCGTGCATCGCGTAACCGGCGAGACGGCGCGCTACGCTCGCGCGCACGTGCCGACCGCCGATGCGTTCGTCGCCACCTACGATCTCACGCCGCCGGTGCCCGGCAACGTCGAGGCGATCTACCTGCGCGAACTGCGCGCGGATCTGGTGCGCGCGCACACGCCGGCGATCGCCTTCCTCACGCCGACCAACCACCGGCTGCTGGCCGATACCGTCGACGATCCGGGTTACACGGCGAACCTGCGGCGCATCGCCGCGGGCATGCGCGGTCCGGACATTCGCGTCGTCGACCTCGACGCGCTCGACGTCGGGCCGCACTTCATCGACAACGACCATCTCGATGCGACCGGTAGCCGGATCCTCGCGCAACGGTTGGCGCGCGCGCTCGCGTCGCTGCCGCAATGATCTTCAACACCTGGGAATTCGCGCTCTTCGGCGTCGTCACGTACCTGCTCTATTGGTTCGCGGTTCCGGTGCGCGGACGGCCGTATCTCCTGATGCTCGCCGGCGTCGTGTTCTACGTCGCCGCGATCCCGGTCTATCTGCTGCTCGTCCTCGCGCTCGCGGCGGTGAGCTACGCCGACGGCCGCGCCCTGCTCGCGGTCGCGCCCGAACGCACGCGCGTGCGCCGCGCGATCCTCTCCGCCGGCGTGCTGTGCAGCGTCGGCGTCCTCGTCTTCTTCAAGTACAGCAAGCTCTTCGCGTCGACGTTCTCCGGTGCGTGCAGCGGCGGGTGCACGCACTTCCTGCCCGACATCGTGGTGCCGCTCGCGATCTCGTTCTTCACCTTCGAGTTCGTGCACGTGCTGGTCGACGTGTACATCGGCAAGGTGCGATCGCTGCGCCTGCGCGACTTCGCGCTCTTCGCGCTGTTCTTCCCGACGATGGTCGCCGGGCCGATCAAACGCTATCAGAATTTCGTGCCGCAGATCGACGTCGTGCGCAGGTTCGAGTCGTTGAACTTCGCCGCCGGCGCGTATCGCGTGACGATCGGTCTTGCGAAGAAGATCGTGATCGCCGACTCGATGACGCCGTTGACCGTGCCGCTCACGACGCCGGGGCCGCTCTACGGCCCGGCCGACACGTGGATCGCGGTCCTCGCCTACACGATGAAGATCTACTTCGATTTCTCGGGCTACTCCGACATCGCGATCGGCGTCGCGCAACTGCTGGGCTACGACATCCTCGAGAATTTCGATCGGCCCTATCGCGCGCGCAACATCTCGCAGTTCTGGCGGCGATGGCACATCAGCTTGAGTTCGTGGATCCGCGACTACCTGTTCATTCCGCTCGGCGGCTCGCGCCGGCGCGGGTTCACGCTGATCAACCTCGCGGTCGTCATGGCCATCTCGGGACTCTGGCACGGTGCGGCGTGGCACTTCGTCGCCTGGGGGTTGTGGCACGGTTTCGGCATGGCCGTGCATCGCGTGTGGGGCGAGGTCGTCGTGCCGCGCGTTCCCGCGCTCGCGCACGGGCCGGTGTGGACGCCGCTGTCGGTGGCGACGACGTTCACGTTCGTCGCACTCGGCTGGATCTTTTTTGCTTCGCCGTCGATTCCGGTCGCGCTGACGGTCTTCCGCGCGCTCGTGCTCCCGCCCGGATCCGCCTAATCCGGCAGGAGCGGCGGCGCGGCCGTTTCAAGTGCGGATAACGTGCCGAACTCAGTGCCGAAGCGAACGAAGATCGTCGCGACGATCGGTCCCGCTTCCCGCGATCCGGCGATGTTGCGCGCCCTGTTCCTCGCCGGCGTCAACGTCGTCCGTCTCAACTTCTCGCACGGAACCCATGCGGAGCACGCGGCGGTGATCGCCGACGTGCGACGCGTCGCGGCCGAGCTTCACCTCTACATCGCGATCCTGCAAGACCTGCCCGGACCGAAGGTGCGCACCGGCCGCTACGCCGAGGGCATCGAGTCGGTCGATCTGCAGATCGGCGCGCCGCTCACGCTCACGACCGACGCGGTCGCCGGCACGGCCGAGCGCATCGCGGTCTCGTACGCGGGGCTCGCCGCCGACGTCGAGGTGGGCAAACGCATCTACCTCGCCGACGGCGCGATCGCGCTGCGCATCGAATCGATCGACGGCGCCGACGTGCACACGCGCGTCGAGGTGGGCGGCGTGCTGCGCGCCTCGCAGGGCATCAACTATCCCGACGGCTCGCTCAAGATCGATGCGGTGACCGACCGCGACTTCGAGCACCTCGCGTTCGGGCTCGAGCAGGGCGTCGACTGGGTCGCGGTGTCGTTCGTGCGGTCGGCGGCGGACATCACGCGCGTACGCGCGTTCATGGCCGAGCGCGGCGCGAAGATCCCGATCATCGCGAAGATCGAAAAGCACGAAGCGCTCGAGGACATCGAGAACATCATGCGCGCGACCGACGCGATCATGGTCGCACGCGGCGATCTCGGCATCGAGACGCCGCTCGAACGCGTGCCGATGGTGCAGAAGGATCTGATCCGCCGCGCCAACCGCGCGTCGAAGCCGGTCATCACGGCCACGCAGATGCTCGAATCGATGATCGTGAGCGCGCGTCCGACGCGCGCCGAAGCAACCGACGTCGCGAACGCGATCCTCGACGGTACCGACGCCGTCATGCTCAGCGGTGAGACGGCGCGCGGTGCCTATCCGCTCGAGGCGGTGAGCATGATGGCGACCATCGCGACCGAGGTCGAACGCACCTATCCGCACACCACGATCCGCCGGTTGCGCGCCGAAGACGCCGACCTCGGCGCGGGCGACACGATCGCGACGTCGATCGCGGAGGCGGCCGTGCGCATCGCCGACCGCCTCGACCTGCGCGTGATCGTCACGCCGACGAGCACCGGCAACACCGCGCGCTACGTGTCGACCTATCGTCCGCGCGCACGCGTGATCGGCATGACGCCGTTCGAGTCCGTCGCGCGCCGCATGGCGCTCAGCTGGGGTATCGAGTCGCTGGTCGTGCCGGCCTACCCGGTGATCGAGGCGCTAATCTCCGTCGCCGAGGAGCGCATCGTCGCCGAGGGCATCGCCGACGCCGGCGAGACCATCATCATCACCAGCGGCATGCCCGTCGGAACCGGCGGCACGAACCTGCTCCGCATCCACCGTCTGCCCTAGCGACGCGCTCGCCGCGACGCGGTCCCAGCGCGCGAACATGCGACCGAAGGCGGCGTCGGGATCGAACGCCTCGACGGCCGCGGCGCGCTGTGCGGCGGCCTTCTCCCACGCATCGTCGATCGCGTTCCACGTCTGCTCGATGCCGAGAGCATAGCCGGCCGCCTCGTCGGGGACGAGATAGCCGGCGTAGGGCAAGAGCGCGTCGCCCATGCCATCGTTGTTGGCGGCAACGATCGGTACGCCGCTGACGAGCGCTTCGAGCGCCGCGTACGGCAGACCGTCGCGCGTGCGCGGCGCGACGAGCATGTCGACGCCGCCGAAGAGTTCGCCCGTCGGCAGATCGTCGAAGAACGTGATCGCGTCGATCGCGTTCACCGTGCGCGCGTGCTGCCGCACCAGCGGCGCGACGCGGCCGCCGTTGGCGAACCACAGGCGCGCGTGCGGATACTTCGGGAGCAACAGCACGAGCGCATCGATGGCGATCTCCCACGATCGCTCCGCATCCAGCGCGCCGACAAAGCCCACGATCGGGCCCGGCCGGCCCGGCGCACGCGCCATGTTCGGCGGCGTCAGCGGCGCGACGCCGGGCGGATCGAGCGTGATGCGATCCGGATCGACGTTGAACCCGACGATCAACCCGCGGCGCAGCTTCTCGTAGGCCACGACGATCTCGCTCGGCCGCGCGAGCAACTCGGGAAGCCGTTTGTCGAGAAACGGTTGCGGCATCTCGCCTTTGCGAATCGGGTCTTGAAGGAACAGGATCGTCCGTTCCGCGTAGCGGCCGGGCAAGGCACCGAGCGCCACCGCGCCGGCCGTCCAGCCGAACGCGTAGACGACCTCGGGATCGAAGCGTTCCACCGTGCGCCGCAACGCGCCGATCGAACGCAGGACGTTGAAGAGGCCGGCCGGTTTCCACGTCTCGACCGGAATGCCGAGCGGACGGATCGTCTGCGCCTCGCGATCCGGCGCGAGCGCGCGCAACGTGTAGCGATCGCGCGCCGCCGCGATCGTCTCGGCGACGCTGCGGCGCATGGCGTGATGGCCCGCGGAAACCGCGAGCAGGACGCGCGTCATCGGGCGCCGCGCGTCGATGCGACCAGCGTCGCCGCGTGTTCGAGTGAGATTCCCGTGGTCTCGCCGGAGAGCATTCGCGCGATCTCCGCCAAGCGATCGGCCTCGGCCTGCATGGGCACGACCTCGATCGTCGTCGTCTCCCCGTCGCCTCGCTTGCGCAGCGCATAATGCGTTGCAGCGTACGACGCGATCTGCGCGAGATGCGTCACGCAGACGACTTGCGCGATCGTGGCGAGTTCGAGCAACCGCGCACCGACCGCGACCGCCGTCGCACCGCCGATGCCGGCGTCGATCTCATCGAACACGAACGCGCGCGCGTCGTGACGATCGGCCAGCGCGACGACGAGCGCGAGCAGCACGCGCGAGCGTTCGCCGCCCGAGGCGACGCGCGCGAGCGGCCGCTCCGGTTCGCCCGGATTGGCCGAGAAGCGGAACTCGACCTGATCGCCGCCGTGCGCGGCGATCACATCGAGCGGGTCCAGCGCGATCGTGAAGCGGGCCGCCGGCATGGCAAGCGTGCGCAGTTCGCCCGCGACGCGCTGCTCGCACGCGCGCGCCGCCGTCTCGCGCAGCGCGCGCAACGCGTTCGCGTCGGCGATCAGGGCAGCGTCGAGCTCGGCGAGCCGGGCATCGAGGAGCGCCAGCCGCTCGTCGCGGCCGGCATCCGCGTCGACGATCGCCGCGAAGCGCTCGCGCGCGTTTGCGATCGCGGCCAGCGACCCGCCGTACTTCTTCTTGAGCGCATCGATCGTGTCGAGGCGCGCGAGCGTCGCTTCGAGTTCCTCGGGATCGCGTTCGACGTCGTCGGCCGCGCGCGCGACGGCCGCGGCGAGGTCGTTGAGTTCGGCTTGGATCGCGGCGGATTGCTCCGCGAGCGGGGCGAGATCGCGACCGTAGCGACGCAGCGAGGCGAGCGCGTGCGTGGCCGCGCCGAGCGCGTCGAGCGCGCCGTGCTCGTCCTCGAGCGCCGCGCGCGCTTGGCCGAGCGCGACCGCGATGGCCTCGGCGTTGCCGAGCACGTCGCGCCGTTCGCGCAGGCGCACGTCCTCGTCGGGTTCGAGCGCCGCCGCGTCGATCTCGTCGCGGGCGAAGCGCGCGAAGTCGCGTTCGGCGAGCGCGCGTTCGGTGCCGTCGTTCAATGCATCGCGTTCCGCGCGCAAGGCACGTCGTTCGTCGTAGGCCGCGCGCACGCGCGCGCGCGCCGCGGCCGCCGGTTCGCCGCCGAACGCATCGAGCGCGTCGCGCGCGAAGCCGGGCTCGAAGATCCGCTGCGCTTCGCCTTGACCGATGGCGTCGACGATCTGGGCGCCGACGGCGCGCAGCTGACCCGCGCTGACCGCGACGCCGTTGATGCGCGCCGAGGAGCGGCCGGATGCGGCGAGCTCGCGCACCACGATCGCGTCGTCATCGTCGTCGAGCTCGATGCCCGCCTCCGCGAGCGACGCGCGCAGCGCTTCCGACGGCGCGAGTTCGAGCATCACGCGCGCGCGTTCGCCGCGCACGAGATCGCGATCGCCGCGACCGCCGAGCGCGAGGTCGAGCGCGCCGAGCAGCATCGACTTCCCCGATCCGGTCTCGCCGGTGAACGCGGTGAAGCCGTCGCCGAAGGCGACTTCCGCACGATCGATCAGCCCGACGCCCTCGATCGTCAGCCGCAGCAAACGATTCATCCGCGTTTGATCGGCACGCCCCACTGGAGCTTCTCCTCGAGCCGGGCGAAGAACGCGCGCGGGCGGGTGCGGGCGAACTTCACGCAGCGCGGACCGCGCGTGACGGTCACGCGATCGCCCGACGAGAGGTCCGCGACGAAGATGCCGTCGGTCTCGAGGTTCGCGTGCACGATCTCGGAGTCGACCGTGATGTCGATCGTCGCCGTCGTGGGCAAGAGCAGCGGCCGCGCGAAGAGCGTGTGCGGCAAGAGCGAGATCACGCCGAACGCATCGACGTCGGGCGAGATGATCGGGCCGCCGGCGGAGAGGAAGTAGGCCGTCGAGCCGGTCGGCGTCGCGACGATGATGCCGTCACAGGGGATCTGCGCGATCAGTTCGCCGTCGAGCGAGAGGCCGAAGGGCGCCATGCGCGCCTGCGCCCCGCGCCGCACGACCGTGTCGTTGAGTGCGAAGTGCGCGCCGACGCCGTTGACCGAAACCTGCAGTGCGACGCGCTCTTCCACCGCGAAATCGCCGGCGAACACGCGCCGCAGCACGTCGAGATTTTCCGTCTCGACTTCGGTGAGGAAGCCGAGCCGGCCGGTGTTCACGCCGAGGATCGGCACGTCGAGCGGAACGGCAAGCCGCACGCCGCGCAAGAGCGTTCCGTCGCCGCCGATCGTCACCACCAACTCCGCGTCCTCGACGCGCGCGCCCGGCGTCTGGATGTGGTTGGCATCGATGTCGTCGGCGACCGCGACCGTGAGACCGAACTCGCGGGCAATGCTCGCGATCCGCGCGCCGATCTCGAGCGCTGCGGGCTTCCCGGCATTGATGGAGAGGACGATCGTCTTCATGCGTTCCCTTCGACGGCGGCGCCGACGGCCGCCTCGATGCGCGCGTCGTCGACGCCGCTTCCGGCGCGTTCGATGCGATAGAAAAATTCGACGTTGCCGGCCGGGCCGACGAGCGGCGAGCGGCACACGTCGACCGCGTGCGCGCCGAGCGTTTCGATCGCGTCGCGCACTTCGCGCAACACCGCCCGATGCACGGCGGGATCGCGCACGACCCCGCCCGAGCCGATGCGGTCGCGACCGGCTTCGAATTGCGGCTTCACGAGCGCGACGATCGTTCCGTCGTCGCGCAAGAAACCGAGCGCGCGGCCGACGATCGTCCGCAGCGAGATGAACGACGCGTCGATCACGATCAGATCGAAGCCGGCGGGATACGCGTCGTCGGGGACGAGGCGGAAATTCGTGCGCTCGACGACGGTCACGCGATCGTCCTCGCGCAGCTTCCACGCGAGCTGGCCGTACCCGACGTCGAGCGCGACGATCGAGCGCGCGCCGCGCGCGAGCAACGCATCGGTGAAGCCGCCGGTCGATGCGCCGACGTCGAGCGCGTCGCATCCGGCGGGATCGATCCCGAACGCCTCGAGCGCGCCCTCGAGCTTCTCGCCGCCGCGGCTCACGTAGCGCGGCGGCTCGACGACGTGCACGTCGGCGCCGGCGCGCACCGAGGCCCCCGGCTTCGTGCGCGGCTGGCCGTCGACGTGCACGCGCCCGGCCATGATCAAGCCGCGCGCCTGGGAGCGCGTCAACCCGGTTTGCGTCGCGACGACGTCATCCAAACGCGCGCTCGAGCGAACTACCACGATTGCGCTGGGCTTCGGCAACGTCGGAGCGATTCCGGGCATGGCATCCTCCGATCACGACCGGCACGCGCTTCGGCAAGCGCATCCGCATCCGTGCGTTCCCGGCCGCGGTCGTACCGGACGTGAACTCGCACGGCTGGCGCATGCCGACCTATTACATCCCGCACGGTGGCGGTCCGTGGCCGTTCATGCCCGAACGCGCGGCCCAGCTGCCTGGACTGACCGCCTTTCTGCGCGGCTTGTTGGCCGACGTCGGCGTCACGCCGCGCGCGATCCTGGTCGTCTCGGGCCATTGGGAAGAGCCGACGCCGACGGTCAGCCGCCGCAGCGACTACGCGATGCTCTACGACTACTACGGTTTTCCGCCCGAGACGTACGAGCTCCAGTACCCCGCGCCCGGCTCGCCCGAGGTGGCCGATCGCGTGCGCGACGTGTTGACCGCCGCGGGCATCCCCGTCGCCGTCGACCGCGAACGCGGCTACGATCACGGCGTGTTCGTCCCGTTCATGCTGGTTGCGCCCGACGCGACGATCCCGGTCGTGCCGCTCTCCCTCGTCGCCGGCCTCGACCCGGCCGCGCACCTCGCGATCGGCCGCGCCCTCGCGCCGTTGCGCGACGAGGGCATCCTGATCGTCGGCAGCGGCATGAGCTTCCACAACCTGCGCGCGATCTTCAGCGGCGGGAGCCTCGCCCAGGCCGGCGCGTTCGACGCGTGGCTCGGCGATGCGGTCACCGGCGATCCGGCCGAACGCGACGCGCGCTTGGCGGCGTGGGAATCGGCACCGGCCGCTCGCTTCTCGCATCCGCGCGAGGAGCATCTGCTGCCGCTGATGGTCGCGGCCGGCGCGGCGGATGACGATCCGGGCCGGCGCGTGTATCATGAAGACATCATGGGTGCCGCGACCTCCGGCTTTCGCTTCGGCTGATCCACACGTGCGTACGCTGTTCGAAGAGTCGACGACCGTCGAGCGCAAGCCGTTGCCGCTCTACCACACCGTCGTGCACAACTGCGATTGCCACACGTTCGAGGACGTGACGTTCGGCCTGATGCGCATCGTCGGAACCGGCCTGCGCGACGCCGAGCTGAAGGCCAAGGAGATCGACTTCTTCGGCCGCGGCGTCGTCGCCACGACGAGCCTCGAAACCGCCGAACTCTACGCGCTCCGCCTCCACAACGAAGTCGTCAGCATGCACGGCACCCTGCTCACGACATCGGTCGAACCCGCCTAACCACCCCGCTCGCGGGCGCGGTGATGCGTGGGGTGGTGAGGTCGTTGTTGTCGATGACGATCGTTGCGCGTGCGGCCGGGTTGGCGCGCGCGAGGTAGATGCGCTGGCCTTCCACGTAGCGGCGGTTGTGATCGCTCGTGGGGTCGGGGTCGGCGTCGGGCCCGTCGCGCTGCGCGCAGCGCGCGATTGCGAGCGCCGGGTCGACGTCGAGGAAAATCGACTCATCCCAGAAGTCGCGGAGCTCGTCGCGATGGAGAAAGATGCCGTCGAGGATGAGCACGGCGCCGGGCGGCGCGCACATGTCCTCGGCATCGACCGGTTCGTCGGTGTCGACGTCGTGCACGGCACGCCGGTACCAGCCGTTGCCCTCGGGCCCGAGCGGCTCGAGCAGCCAGCGCTCGAGCGCGTCGTAGTCGTAGGAGTCCTCGAAGAAGCCGAGCGGTGAGCTTCGGCCCCGTCGATAGCGGATCGCGCGCGGATGATGGAAGTCGTCGACCGACGCCTGCACGACCGGCACGCGCCGCACGCGCAATTCGTGTGCGAGTTCGACCGCGAAGCACGTCTTGCCCGAGCCGGCGTCGCCGTCGATCGCGACGCGCCGCACGTCACCGCGCGCGACGATCGCATCGGCGACCTGCGCGATCACGGCACGGCGTGCGGGTGAGGCCAGCGGCCGTTCCATCGAGATCACGTCGAACACGACGCCGTTGCCGCGATCGTCGATGTCGGTGCCGACCGCGACGAACCCGCGCGACGCATAGAGCCGGCGTGCGACGTCGTTGTGCGCGTAGACGTCGAGTGCGAGCATCACCGTACCGCGTTGCGTCGCGTGCGCGATGACGCCGTCGAGGAGCACACCGCCCCAGCCGCGACCGCGTATCTCGGGCATCAGGCACATGCCGATCGTCGAGCGCAGACCGCGCATGACGACCGAGATCTCACCGACGATCTCGGTGCCGCGTTCGATGACGATCGTATACGCGCGCCCGCTCGCGATGTTCGCGCGCACGCGATCGGTGCGCAACGCGACGTCGACCGGAGCACGCGTCCCAATCCAACGACCCTCTTCGGCGACCGCGGCCAGCACCAGCGCGATGCCACGCGCATCGTCGGCCCTCGCCGGCCGAAGCCGGAGATCCGCGTCAGCGATTGCGATACGCAGCGATCCCGGCGAACGCGGCCGCCATCAGAAGGGTTGTTCGTCGTCGACGGGGCGGTCGACCGTCGCGGGGACGGCGGCATCGCCGTCGGCGGAACGCAGCGTGGTTTCCGCATTCTTGAGCAGCGTCTCGCAGTGCGTGACGAGCGCGCGACCTTCGCGAAAGAGTTCGACCGAGCGCTCGAGGTCGACGCCTTCGCCTTCCAGCTCTTTGACGATCGCCGTGAGCCGGTCGAGCGAGGCTTCGAAGGAGCGCGCCGTGGTTTCCGCCATCGACGTCCCGGCGTTCGACGTGCCGGCGGCCGGTTCCGCGAAGCCGCGCTCAGCCGCGTGCGAGCACCTCGCCCCAGCCCGCGATGCGCGTTGCGATGCCGCAGAGATCGCGAGCGACGGCAAACGTCGCGCCGATCGAATCGACGATCGGGCAACCGAGGAGCGGTTCCATCTCCCCCGCGAGTGAGGTCGCGTCGAGGTTCGTGCACACCACCGCAATCGCGTCGGGTTCGTTGCGCGCCGCCGCGCGCAGCAGATCGCGCAACTGGTCGCCGCGGACGTTGCCGATCGCGACGTTGTCGTCGATGTCGAGCCGGGCGGCGTGGACGACCTCGAAACCGGCCGCCGTGTAGGCCTCGGCGATCGCGTCGGTGAGCGCGGCCGTATACGGCACGGCGAGCGCGATGCGCCGCCAGCCGCGCCGCTCCATCGTCGCGAGGAGCGCGAGGGTGGCGGTCGTCGCCGGGAGACCGGTCGTCGTGGTGATCGCGGCGATGAGTTCGCGGTCGCGGTCGATCCCGCGCCAACTCGCCGACGTGCCGTTCCACACGATCGCGTCGAGCGGCGCTTCGGCGAGCAGCGACGCGGCCGCGAGCATCGTCTCGAGCGCGAACTGCCGCTCCGTCGCCGGATCGTCGGCCACGCGCGTGACCGAGACGCGACCGAAGTGATGCGTCGCGCGGTCACCGGCCGCCGCTTCGAGCGCATAGGTGAGCGGTTCGATCGCGACGTTACTCGAGGGCATCACGTGCCCGATTCGCTTCATCGGCGCATCAGAAGAGCGTCGTCTGCTCGCCGCCGCTCGCGCCCTCGCGCTCGACGCGCGCGCGCACGGTGCCGCGCGCGAGTTGCGCTTCGATGCGCGTGCCCGGCGGCGCGTCGGCCGGGTCGGTCAGCACGCGATCGCCGACGGTAACGATCGCGTAGCCGCGCTGCAAGAGCGCTTCCGGATCGTACGCCTCGAACGTCGCGCGCAGCTGCGCGAGCCGGTTCGCATCGCGGGTCACGCGGCGCGCCATCACGTCGTCGAGCCGGCCCGCGAGCGCGGTGATCCGCAGCCGGCGGCGCGGCACGACGTCGCCCGCGAACCGTTCGAGCGCCGCGCGTAGCGAGACCACGCGACCGCGCCGCTGTTCGAGCATCGCGCCCGGAGCGCGCGCCGTCAAGCGGCGCTCGATCGGCATCAGCCGCGTGCGCAGCCGCACCACGCGACGTTCGAACGCGAGCGCGATGCCGTTGCGAAAGGCGTCGACCGATTGGCGCCGCGCTTCGAGCAGGCGCGCGGGATCGGCGATCGGCGAGCGGTGTTCGATACGGTCGAGGGCGCGGCGCGCGCGCTCGAGCCGCACGGCGATCGCGCGCTCCATCGCGGTCGTGCGCTGGCCGATCGCGCGCAGGAGCTCCTCGCGTTTCGGCAGCACGGTCTGCGCCGCTTTGGACGGCGTCGACGCGCGCACATCGGCGGCGAGTTCGACCAGCGGCTGATCGCGCTCGTGTCCGATCGCCGCGACGGTCGGCGTGGCGCAGGTCGCGATCGCGCGCACGACGCGCTCGTCGTTGAACCCGAAGAGATCCTCATACGATCCGCCGCCACGGACGATCACCAGCAGATCGGCCCCGCTACGATCCGCGATGCCGATCGCGCGCACGATCTCGGGCACCGCCGCCACGCCGTTCACCGCCGTCGGGAAGAGCGTCAGCGTCACGTGCGGTGCGCGCTCGCCTGCCTGGGTGACGAAGTCGCGCGTACCGTCGCCGCTCGGCGATCCGACCAACGCGACGCGAAACGGAAAGCGCGGCAACGGCCGCTTGCGCTCGTCGGCGAAGAGCCCTTCGCGCTGGAGGCGGCGGCTGAGTTCCTCGACCTTCGCGTGGAGCGCGCCGACGCCGGTCAATTCGAGCTTCGTCGCGACGAGCTGGTAGGTCGAGTCGCGGATGTAGGTCTTCACCTCGCCGTACGCGACCACGTCGGCCCCGTTTTCGAGCGCGGGGAACGTCGCCGCGCGCTCGGCGAACGCGACGCACTTCAGTACCGCGTCGCGATCCTTGAGCGAGAAGTACGTGTTGCCGTTGGGCTGCACGCGCAAGTTCGTCACCTCGCCCTGCACGCCGACGTAGTGCAGGTGGCGATCGTCGGTGAACTTCTTCTCGAGGTACCGCCCGAGACGGCTCGGCGTGATGACCGGCGTCTTGGAAGCGGGTGTCGCCGTCATGGTGTCGCGGGAGCTGCGGGCCGCGTGTCGAGCGACTTGAACGTGGTGCCGTCGCCGATCGAGTCCTTCGGCGGTGCGGGCGCGGCGGGTTCGCTCGCCGCGTCCGCGTCGGCGGCGGCGGCGGGCGCGGGTGCGACGGCCGCTTTGATGACGTGCCGGACCGTGGCGGGCGCGACCGGCGGCGGCGTCGAGCCGTCACCGCACGTGTGAGCCGGCACGGTGTCGGTGAGGAACACCTCGGGCTTGCCCGTGTCGCACAACGTGACGCGGCGAACTTCACCCGCCGGCATCGCGAAGTCGTGCGGGGGCGTGTGCGCGAGCGCCGCTTTCATGAACTTCGCCCAGATGCGCGCCGGGATGTCGCCGCCGTAGCTCTCGGTCATGCGATGGTAGTCGTCGTTGCCGATCCACACCGCGGCGACGAGGTCGGGCGTGAAGCCGACGAACCACGCATCGCGGAAGTCCGACGTCGTGCCGGTCTTGCCCGCAGCGGGCCGGCCGATCTGCGCGTTCGGATAGCCGGTGCCGGCGTTGATCACCGACTCCAGCATCGAGGTGACCACGTACGCGGTGCCGGCGCTGACGACTTCCGTCTGCTGCGGATACGAGTTGTCGAGCACCGGCGAACCGTACGAATCGCGCACGATGCGGATCGGCGAGGGATCGATGCGGATGCCCGCGTTCGCGAGCGTCGCATAGCCCGACGCCTGATCGAGCGGCGAGACGCCGCTGGTGCCGAGCGCGAGCGAGAGGTTCGCTTCGAGCGGCGCCTTCACACCCATACGGTGCGCGTACTCGATGATGCGGTCGACGCCGAGCTGTTCGGCGAGCTTCACCGCGACGACGTTGCGCGATTGCGCGAGCGCATAGCGCAGCGTGATCGGCCCGAGGAAGGCATGGTCGTCGTCCTGCGGCGCCCAGCGCGTGCCGTCGCCCATCGGGTAGGAGATCGGGGAGTCGTCGATCGTGGTGATCGGCGTCATGCCGTTGTCGATCGCGGCGGTGTAGACGTAGGGCTTGAACGACGAGCCGGGCTGACGCCGCGCCTGCCACGCGCGATTGAACTGATTGGTGATCGAGAAGCCGCCCGCGCCGCCGACCATCGCGAGGATCTCACCGGTCGACGGCCGGATCGCGACGAGCGCGCCCTGCGAGGCGCCGATGCCTTCCGCCTTGCCCTGCGTGATGCCCCAGTTGACCGCCGCTTCCGCATCGGCTTGCATGCTCGGGTCGAGCGTGGTGTAGACTTGCAGTCCGCCCTCGAACGTCGCCTGCGTGCCGAACTGCGCTTCGAGCAGATGCGTGACGTAGGTGGTGAAATACGGATATTTGTACGAGTCGAGCCCGCTCGTGCGTTCCGCGATCAGACCCAGCGGCCGCGTGCGCGCGTCGTCGGCCTGGTCTTGCGTGATGTAGCCCTGCGCGAGCATGCGCGCGAGCACGTGCTCTTGCCGTTCCTTCGCGCGATCGTAGCTGACGAACGGCGAGTAGTCCGACGGCGCGGCGGGCAATCCGGCGAGCATCGCAGCTTGGCCGATGGTGAGCTTGTCGACGTCGGTGCCGAAGTAGGTGTGCGCCGCGGCCTGGATGCCGTACGCGCCCGAACCGAAGTAGATGATGTTGAGGTAGCGCTCGAGGATTTCGTCTTTGGTGTAGTAGCGCTCGATCTCCATCGCGAGCAAGATCTCTTGGATCTTGCGTCCGATCGACACTTCATCGGAGAGAAAGAGGCGCCGCGCGAGCTGCTGCGTGATCGTCGACGCGCCCTGGAACTGTTCGTGGCGCCAGTCGGCGACGGCCGCACGCGCGATGCCGCCGAAGTCGACGCCGTGGTGCTGGTAGAAGTGCTCGTCCTCGGTCGCGATGAATGCGTTGCGCACCGGGATCGGGATCTGCGAGATCGGGACCCAGATGCGATTCTCGGTGTAGAGATCGGCGATCTGCTGGCCGTTGCGGGCGAACACGCGCGTCGAACGCGACGGCTGGTAATCCGCCATGCGATTGATGTCGGGCAAATTGCGCGAGTACGACGCGACGATGCCGGCGACGATCCCGACGCCGAGCAAGACCCCGAAGAGCACCAGCAGGCCCAGCATGCGGAAAAAGCGCCCGGCCGGCGGCGGCGTGCGCTTCTTCCCGCGAACGGCGCCGCGTGGCCGCGCGGCCGCGCTACGCGCCAACGCTCGGCTCCGCGCTCCCGCGCGCCGCGGCGCGCGAGAGCACGCCGTTCACGAAGCGCCCGGAATCCTCGGTCGAAAACTTCTTCGCGAGTTCCACCGCCTCGTTGATCACGACCGGCGCCGGCGTCTCGGCGCGATGCAGCAGTTCGAACACGCCCATGCGCAACACGATGCGATCGATCGTCGGCAAGCGCTCGATCGTCCAGCCTTCGAGCAGCGGCGCGATCACCGCGTCGCTCTCCTCGGCGTACTCGAGCGTGCCGAAGACGAGATCTTTGACGAACGCACGGCCCTCGGCCGCGTCGAGGCGCGACGTCGTCTCGCCGAGCACGTCGGCGGGCGCGCGATGCCCGACCTCGGTGCCGTAGAGCGTCTGCAACGCGAGCTCGCGCGCGTGACGGCGCGATCCGGCGCTGCTCATACGAGTTCGGCTTCCTTCGTTTGCTGCGCGCGCGCCGTGAGATAGCGCGGCAGCCAATCGACGCCGAGGCCGGCGCGATGGAAATCCTCACTGCGCATGATCTCGCGGCAGAAATCGACCGTGGTCTTCACCCCTTCGATACGCGTTTCGGAGAGGGCGCGTTCCATGCGCAGGATCGCCGACTCGCGCGTGCGGCCGGTGACGATGATCTTCGCCAGCATCGAATCGTAGAACGGCGGCACCACCGCGCCCGAGAACACGTGCGTGTCGACGCGCACGCCGGGACCGCCCGGGAACTCGACCCGCGTGAGCGTACCGGCCGCCGGCGCGAAGTTGTTCTCCGGATCCTCGGCGTTCACGCGCACCTCGATCGCGCACCCGTGCGGGTGCAGGTCGTCCTGGGTGAAGCCGAGCGGCTCGCCGGCCGCAATGCGAATCTGCTCCTTGACGAGATCGACGCCGTAGACCATCTCGGTGACCGGATGCTCGACTTGGATGCGCGTGTTCATCTCCATGAAGTACACGTTTTCGCCGTCGACGAGAAACTCGAGCGTGCCGGCGTTCGTGTAGCCGACCGCGCGCGCCGCGGTGACGGCGATGTCGTGCAGCTTCGCGCGAACGGCCGGATCGAGCGCCGCCGCGGGCGCCTCCTCGATCAGCTTTTGATGCGAGGGTTTCTGCACCGAACAATCGCGTTCGCCGAGGTGCACCACGCCGCCGTACTCGTCGGCGAGCACCTGGACTTCGATGTGGCGCGGCGAGCGGATCAGCTTCTCGACGTACATGCGGCCGTCTTTGAACGAGGCCTCGGCCTCGGCGAACGCGGTGGAGAACGCCGAGGCCATCTCGTCGGGCGCCTCGACCGCGCGCATGCCTTTGCCGCCACCACCGGCCGTGGCCTTGAGCAGCACCGGGTAGCCGATGTCGCGCGCGATCGCGATCGCGTCGTCGGCCGTGGCGATGATGCCGCTGCCGGGCGTGGTCGGCACGCCCGCCTCCTGCATGATGCGCTTCGCGGTCGCCTTGTCGCCCATCGCCGAGATCACGCTCGGCGAGGGACCGATGAACGTGAGGCCGTGGTCGCGTGCGATCTCGGCGAACCGCGCGTTCTCGGCGAGGAAGCCGTAGCCGGGATGGATCGCGTCGGCGCCGCTGATCAGCGCCGCCGAGATGATGTTCGCGACGTTGAGGTACGAGTGCGCGACCGGACCCGGCCCGACGCAGAACGCCTCATCCGCATGGCGCACGTGCAGCGAGGCCCGATCCGCCTCACTGAAGATCGCGACCGTCGCAACGCCGAGCTCGTGACACGCACGATTGATCCGTAGCGCAATCTCGCCGCGATTCGCGATCAACACTTTCTTGAACATGTTAAACGGCGCTCCGCCCCCGGGCCGAGCTTGCAATGACGTCGATGCCATCGCCATGGGGCCGCAGCGCTCGCTCCATCACCATCTCTGCTAGCGCTCGATCGCGAAGAGGGGTTGGCCGTATTCGACCGGCTGGCCGTCGGTGACGTAGACCGCGGCGATCCGGCCGGAACCGCGCGAACGGACGCCGTTGCGTATGCCGAGCGTTTCTACGAACGCAAGCTCCCGGTCGCCCTCGATCGTCGCTCCCTCGGCGAGCGGCGGGTGCATGAAGCGGATCACGCCCACGACGTCGGCCAAGATCGCGTCGTGCGGACGTGACGCGGCGGCCGCATCGGCGCGCGGTTGGGGGGAAAGTGCGGACGGCGCCGGCGGAAGCGAGCGGCGGAATTCCACTTCGAATTCGCCGTCGCGGACCTGCAAGCGAGCGTAACCACCGTCGTGGAACGCTTCCGCAAGCGGGCGGATACGTTCCGCGATCGTCTCATCGATCATCGAGTCACCATCGTTCGAGCCCTCCGGGAGCGGTCCCGCCCGTCGAGGTCGAAGAGAACGGCACCAGCCATTCCTGCCCAGGAGGCAGATTGATCGTTCAAGGAACGGCCGTCAATCTCGATCCGTCGTTCGTGGTCGTGTATCCACACGACTTCGTCGTGCCCGAATCGCTGGTGATGGCGCTCGGCGCGCTGGGCATCCCGCACCGCTCGGGCAGTTTTCCCGCCACGATCGACGACGACGGCGTCGCGGTCGCATACCTCGTCGAAGCGGAACGGTTGGCGACGCTCGGCAACCGCGAACTCGTCGAGCACGCGCTGACGTTGATCGAGGCCGACGCGCACGCGACGACGATCGTCGTCGCCGATCCGGGATCCACCGATACCCACTGGCTCGCCGGTAATCCGCACGTCGCCGGCTGGCTCGTGCGGCCGCTCGACCCGGCCGCCGTCATCGCGACGCTCCGCGCCGCGCGCGCGCTGCTCGAGCAACGAGCCGATGCGCGCCGCCTGCGCGACCTCGCCGGTTCGCTCGTCACCGAGACGGAGCGGCTGCTGCAGATCGGCGTCGCGCTCTCCGCCCAGCGCGATGTGTCGTTGTTACACGAGATGATCGTGCGCAGCGCGCGCGAGCTCACGCGCGCCGACGCCGGCAGCCTCTATTTGCTCGAGAAGGACGACAACGGCGAGACCAAGCTGCGGTTCGCGGTGGCGCAGAGCGGACCCGACGACGTCGGCACGCATCTCGGCGCGGTGATGCCGCTCTCGCGCGCATCGCTCGCGGGGTACGTTGCGCTGACCGGCACGCCGGTGCGCATCGATGACGCCTATCTGATCCCCGAGAGCGCCGAGTACCGATTCAACCAAAGCTTCGACAAGCAGAACAACTACCGCACGAAGTCGGTGCTGATGGCGCCGATGCGCGATCACGAGAACGCGGTCGTCGGCGTCATCCAGTTGATCAACCGGAAGCCGGCCTTCGAACTCAAACTCGCCTCGCCGGTGCTCACCGAGAAGGTCGTCGAACCGTTCACCGAGCGCGATGAGGGCGTGCTGGTCTCGCTGGCCTCGCAAGCCGGCGTCGCGCTCGAGAACAAAGCGCTCTTGAATTCGATCCAGGATCTCTTCGAGCAGTTCGTGCGCGCGTCGGTCAAGGCGATCGAGGTGCGCGACAAATCGACGCAGGGCCACTCGTCGCGCGTCGCCGAGCTCACCGTGGCCCAAGCGGAGGCGGCCAACGCGGTCGAAGCGGGCGCGTTTCGCGATCTGCACTTCGACGACGACGCGATGCGCGAGATGCGCTATGCGGCGCTCCTCCACGATTTCGGCAAGGTCGCCGTGCCCGAATACATCTTCGGCAAGGCCAAGAAGCTCCCCGACGGCAAGCTAGAGACGATCCGGCTGCGCTTTCTGCTCGCGATCAACCAGATCGAGGCCCTCGCGGCGCGGCGCAAGTTCGAGCTGCTGCAGAACGGCGCGAGCTTCGACGATGCGCGCCTCCGCTCGATCGACGCCGACTCGGCCTCCCGGGCCGGCGAGATCCAAGCGCTGCTCGAGACGGTCGAGACGGCGAACGAGCCGCGCGTCGTCGCCGACGAAGTCGGCCTGCTGCTCGACAGCATCGTCGGCAAGACGTATCTCGACATCAGCGGCGAACGCCCGTTGCTCGATTCCGGCGAGTTCGATTACCTGCGCATCCCGCGTGGCTCGCTCTCGGGCGACGAGCGCCGCAAGATGGAACAACACGTCACGCAATCGTTTTACTTCCTCCGCGAGATTCCGTGGAGCAAGACGCCCTGGCGCAACGTGCCCGACCTCGCGTACGGCCACCACGAGCACCTCGACGGCACCGGCTATCCGCGCGGGCTCAAGGGCATGGAGATCGCGCCGCAGGTGCGCATGCTCACGATCGCCGACGTCTTCGATGCACTCACCGCCAACGACCGGCCCTACAAGGCCGCGATGCCGATCGACCGCGCGCTGGACATCCTGGTCAAGGAGTTCGCGCAGCGCGGCAAGGTCGACGCCGAGCTGCTCGATCTCTTCATCACGAACAAAGTCTACGAACCGGTGATGAACAACCGCACGTAACAAAACGGACACGTCGCACTATCGCCGTTGTGCGTATCAGCACAGATCGCGATGCGCGAGATTTCTTCGAGGTGCGTACCGATCCGGTCGCGTACCTTCGCGCATATGCTTGCGCTCGCTATCGCCGTGCTCGCTCTGATCGCGCTCACCGTGATGATCAGCCTCGAGATCGCGCGCGGGCGCAAACCATCGAAGACCGTCGCGACGAAGCGCGCGCTGCCGCGACGCCAGCCCCTCCTCGAGGAGCGCATCCGCACGGCGTTCGACGGTCCGCGCGAGAAGCACGGCGACATCTTCGTCTCCTATGCGATCTGGAAACGCGATCACGAGACGCGCATGGAACTCTTCGCCGCCGATCCGTTTGCGAAGCTGAACGAGTTCACGCGCTGCCTGATCGTGCGCCATCTCTGGCGATCGCTCGAGGAGCTCTCCACCGGCGCGGTCGTGGTGGTCGATTCGCCGCCGCAGGTCTGGACGAGGACGGTCAACGACGGCTTTCGCGATCACGGCATCGATCCGTGGCAGCGCATCATCCCCGCGGTCGGATCGATCGCCCCGCAATTCGCGAAGGACTGATCGCGGCCGGAGATCAGGGGCGAAAGACGAGCCCCACATCGACGACGGGCTGAATCCAGCGCGTCGGAAAGCCGGCCGCGACGGCCTGCACGTTCGCTTGAAAGCCCGGATCGTTCTGGAGCGGGCCGGTGGCCGACGTCGTGGTTGCGCCATTGCGCAACACGAGGCCCGCGTCGAACGCGATGGTGAACCCGCGCGTGATGCCGGTGCCGCCGCCGACACCGAGATAGACCGCCGGGTGCGGGTAGGAAACGCGCGCACCGACGATGCCCGCGCCGGCCACGGCATACGGCGTTCCGTTGATGTCGTACGACGATCCGTTGACCGACTTCACCGTGTAGTCGGTGTGATCGCTGCCGAAGAGCAAACCGGCGGAGAGCCGGTAGCGGCCCGCATCGGGCCGCCAATCGGCGGCGACGAGCACGTTGGATTCGTGCGCCGTGCGCCTCCAGGGCGTTCCGCCCGTGACCACCTGATCGGTCGAGGAGAGCGTTCCGGTGGCGATGCGCGCGCTGAGGTTGAACAACAGCGGCCGTTCGAGCGTCACGCCGAAACCGAGCGTGCTCGCTTGCACGCCGACCGAGACCGGATCGAACGAATCCGCGCTCGCAAGCACGGGTACGCCACACAACGCGATCGCCGATAGCGCTGCGGATGCCCATCTCATTCCGCGGGCTCTTCGCGTTCGAACGTGCCGATTCGTTCCACCGCAGCGAGATCCGCGGGCGGAAGCGCATCGCGCAGCGCCGCATAGGACGGATCGATCTCCGCCAGCGGCACGAGCGCGAAGGCGCGTTCGGCGAGCCGGGGATGCGGAATCGTCAGCTTCGCGTCGGCCAGTCGCAGGCCGCCGTAGTCGAGGATGTCGAGATCGATCACGCGCGGCCCCCAGCGGAACGTCGTGAGGCGGCCGAGTTCGTGTTCGAGCGCTTTGAGCGCGTCGAGTAGCGGATGCGGGCCGAGTTCGGTGTCGAGCGACAGCGCCGCGTTGACGAACGGCGGCTGCTCGAGCACGCCCCAGGGCGGCGTGCGATAGAGCGAGGAGACGGCCGCGACCCGCCCGTGCGCGGCGAGCATCTGCCGCGCCTTTCGCAGGGTCGCGATCGGATCGCCGAGGTTCGCGCCGAGTCCGATGTGCGCGAGCGTCACGCCTGCGAGCGCAGCGTGACGACCGGCGTGGTTCCCGCCATCAGTTGCGGCTTGCCGATCTGCACCGACGCGCGAACGATGCGCGGATCGGCCAGGATCGCATCGAGCATGTCTTGGCCCAACCGTTCGAGCAGATCGTACGACCGGTCGCGCACGATCGCGACGATTTTCTTATGCAGCGAATCGTAGTCGATCGTGTCGACCAGCGCGTCGCTGCGGCGCGCGGCCGCGAGATCGACGTCGAGCGAGATCTCGATGTCGAACGGCTGCGGCACGTCCTTCTCCCCCGGGTTCGCGCCGTGCCGACCAAAAACGCGAATCCCGCGCAACTCGATGGTGTCCACGGTTAGTGGTGCGCTCCCGTCATCGCAGGACGTCGTGCCAGCCGGCGGGGCGCCAGCCGCGCACGATCGCGTCGGTCACGCGCACCACGTCGCGTTGTTCGGGGACGTCGTGCACGCGCACGATGTCGATGCCGGCGGCGGCGGCGAGCGCGACGGTCGCGGCCGTGCCGAACGCGCGCTGGTCCACGTCGCGACCGGTGAGCCGGCCGATCGTCGATTTGCGCGACGTGCCGACCAGCGTCGGAAAGCCGAGCGCCACGAGGCGCGGCAGCGCGCGGAGGACCGCGAGATTGTGTTCCGGCGTCTTGCCGAACCCGATGCCGGGATCCAGGATCACGTGCTCCGCGGGCACGCCGGCACGCACGCAGCGCTCGGCCGATGCGGCGAGCGTGGCGAGGACGTCGTCGACGACGTCACCTTCGTAGATCGCGACGGCCTTGTTGTGCATCACGACGATCGGCGAACCGGTCGTGACCGCCGCGTCGATCAGCGGATCGCTCGCGCCCCAGATCGAGTTGAGGATGTCGCCGCCGGCGGCATGCGCGGCCAGGTAGACGTCGCGCTTGAACGTGTCGATCGACAGGATGGTCTCCGGATCCGCCGCGCGCGCACCGGCGATCACCGGAACGAGCCGCGCGCGTTCGGTCGAGGCATCGATCGGATGATAGCCGGGTCGCGTCGATTCGGCGCCGACGTCGATGATGTCGCTCTCGGCATCGCGCTGTTCGGCGATGCGCGCGAGCACCGTGGGAACGTCGAGCGCGCCGTCGCCCGAGAACGAATCGGGCGAGACGTTCACGATCCCCATCACGTACGTGCGCTCGCCCCACGGCAGCACGCGGCCGCGCAGACGCAACGCGCCGCGCGTCGCGGCTTCAGACACGCGAAACGACATTGGCGAACCACCAATCGCGCAACGCCGCGACCACGAACGTCGACCCGGTGACGACGACGACGTCGCTCGCGTCGGCGTTGCGGCGCGCGACCGAGAGCGCGTCGACCGGATCGGCGATCGCGCGGCCCCACAGGCCGACGTCCTGCGCGATGCTCGCGATGCGTTGCGGCCGCGTCGCGGTGCGGCCCGCGATGTTGTCGAACGCGGTGAAGGTGAACGTCGCCGGCAAACGGCGCAGCGGCTCGAGGATCGCCGCGATGTCGCGCGTCTCGGCCATCGCGATGACGAACGAGAAGCGCCGCCCCGGAAACGTTTCCTCGAGCGCGTTCACCAGGTGCGTCATCTTGTCGGGGTTGTGCGCCACGTCGAAGACGAGGCTCGGATGCGAGGGAAAGAACTCCATGCGCCCGGGGATCACGAACCGCGCCAGGCCGTCTTCGATCGCGCGCTTGGACGGGCGAAGGTCGCCCTCGAGCTGCTCGAGCGCGCGGATTGCGATCGCCGCATTGCGCTGCTGGAAGCCGCCGAGCACCGGGAGCGAGAGCTCGTAGCGATCGACCGGCGTGACGACGTCGAACGATTGCCCGTACCGTTCGCCGCGCCGTCCCTCGATCGTCACCGTGTCGCGCACCGACACGAACGGCGCGCCGACGGCAGCGCAGGCCGCTTCGATCTCGTACCGTGCGTCGGCGTCGTTCACGTCGGAGACGAGCGGCACGCCCGGCTTCGCGATCCCCGCCTTGTCGCGGGCGATCAGCGCGGTCGTGTCGCCGAGGATCTCGGTGTGGTCGAGCGACACGTTGGTGATGATCGCGACCTCGGGCTGCAGCACGTTCGTGCCGTCGAGCCGGCCGCCGATCCCCGCTTCGATCACCGCGACGTCCACGTTCGCTCGCCCGAACGCGACGAACGCGAGCGCGAGCAGCGTCTCGTAATACGACGGCCGCCCGTGTTCGGTCGCGACGCGGTCGATCGCGGGCATCATCTCGCCGAGCAGTTCGCCGAACGCATCGTCGGCCAGCGGCGTGCCGTCGATGCGCACGCGCTCGGTGACCGACGCGAGGTGCGGTTTCGTGTGCAGGCCGACGCGCTTGCCGGCGGCTTCGTAGATGGCCGCGAGCATCGTCGCCGTCGAGCCCTTACCGCTCGTTCCGGCGACGTGCAGCGTCGGATACTGCAGTTGCGGTTCGCCCAGTTCGGCGACGAACGCCTGGATGCGGTCGAGCCGGTTCGGCGAACGACGCGACGCGTGTTCGTTGATGAGTCCGAGCAGGTACGACTGTGCGTTCGAGAAGTTCACCGTACTGACCAGGTGCCTTGGGTTTTGCATCGCGCCCACCCTGCTATCGAGCGGCGCGCGCTTTACCCGTCTTTGACGCCGCCCGCAAGCAAATCGAGCGCGTGCGGCAGGGCCGGCAGAATCACGGCGATCGTCTCGCGCACGGCCTTGGGACTGCCCGGCAGATTCACGATGAGCGTGCGATCGCGAACGCCCGCAATCGCCCGCGAGAGCATCGCCGTCGGGACGATCGCCATCGACGCCGCGCGCATCGATTCGGCGATGCCCGGCACCTCGTAGTCGAGCACGGCGGCCGTGGCCTGCGGCGTGCGGTCGCGCGGCGCGAGACCCGTGCCGCCGCTCGTGACGATCAGTCCGATGCGCCGGTCGCAGAGTTCGATCAACGCCGCCTGCAACGCGGCCGGATCGTCGGCCAAGATGCGTTCCTCGACGAGGTGAAATCGTGCCCCGAGCGCCTCGCGAATGACCGGTAAGCATCCATCGGCGCGCTCGCCGCTCGCGGCCCGATCGCTCAGCAC
>Ga0116228_10000024_pt1 | contig 80376 bp, 80 predicted proteins | sample S1TSphfallax_2_FD_89694 | JGI IMG/M metagenome (GOLD analysis project Ga0116228, IMG submission 89694) | Host-associated microbial communities from peat moss isolated from Minnesota, USA - S1T2_Fc - Sphagnum fallax MG | ecosystem: Host-associated > Plants > Peat moss > Unclassified | place...
GAGCATCGCCGTCGGGACGATCGCCATCGACGCCGCGCGCATCGACTCGGCGATGCCGGGGACTTCGTAATCGAGCACGGCGGCCGTGGCCTGCGGCGTACGATCGCGCGGCGCGAGACCCGTGCCGCCGCTCGTGAGGATCAGCCCGATGCGCCGGTCGCAGAGTTCGATCAACGCCGCCTGCAACGCGGCCGGATCGTCGGCCAAGACGCGTTCCTCGACGAGGTGGAATCGTGCCCCGAGCGCCTCGCGAATGACCGGTACGCATCCGTCGGCGCGCTCGCCGCTCGCGGCCCGATCGCTCAGCACGATCGCGGCGCAGCGGTAGGGTTCAGCCGGCGTGCCAGTCACCGCTCTTGCCGCCGGTTTTCTCTTCGAGCCGCACCGCTTCGATCACGATGCCTTTGTCGACCGCTTTGCACATGTCGTAGATCGTCAGTGCCGCGACGCTGGCCGCAACGAGCGCTTCCATTTCGACGCCCGTTTTGGCGGTCGTCGTCGCGCGCGCCTCGATGCGCAGCACGGTCGCATCGTCCCACGCGAACGTGACGTCGACCGCATCGAGCGGTAACGGATGACAGAGCGGGATCAACGTGCCGGTCTGCTTCGCCGCGAGGATTCCGGCGAGCTGCGCCGCGACGAACGCGTCGCCCTTCGGCAGCGTCGCGTCGCGCAGCGCCGTCGCGACGTTCGCCGGCAAGCGCACGCGCGCGGACGCACGCGCCGTTCGCTGCGTCACGCCCTTGGCGCCGACGTCGACCATCGTGATCGATCCGTCGGCGGCGATGTGCGAGGGGCGCGCGTCAGCGATGGGTCGTCACCGCGCGGGCTGCGCCGACTGGAAGCGCAGCCAGATCAGCGCCAGCACGGCGAGCACGAAGTACAGGAACGGATGTTTTTCGTGCGGCTTGTCGTTCGAGAAGCCCAGCGCGCGCGTAATGTGCGTCGGCTCGAGCGGATGCGCGATCGAGAGAATCGCACACCCCACGAACACAACGGCCAGGATGATGGCGAGGGCCTTCATGCAATCACTTTCGTACTAAAGAGCACCAGCGCAGTTGCGCCGGCGAGCAGACAATACCAGCCGAACGGCCGCAAGTCGTTGTGCTGGAAATAGCGCGTAAGGAACGCGACCGACGCATAGGCGGTCAGGCCGGCCAACACGCATCCGGCGATCGCTTCGACGGGCCCGATGGCGACGCCCGGCTTCAAGAGATCGGGAATTTCGAGGATGCTGGCGAGCAAGATCACCGGCGTCGCGAGCAAGAACGAATAGGTGGCCGCATCTTCGTGATCGAGATCGACCATCAGTCCCGCCACGATCGACGAACCGGAGCGCGAGATTCCGGGCAAGAGCGCGAGGCTCTGCGCGACGCCGATGCCGGCGCTCTGCGCCCACGTCAGCCGCTCGATCGGCTTGGCCTCGCGACCCGGCTGCGCGTTCTGCCGCCGGCGTAGCCATTCGCCCGCGAACATCACGAGCGCGTTGAGCATCAGGAAGATCGCGACCGGAATCGGCGAGGCGAAGAGCGCCTTGACGCTCGACTGGAAGAGCACGCCGAGGATGCCGACCGGGATCGTGCCGACGACCAGCAACCACGCCAGTTTTTCGTCGCGCTCGCCGCTGAAGCGGCCGCGCGCGATGCTGCCGACGAACGCGCGCACGATCCGTACCCACGTCGCGCGGTAGAAGACGAGCAGCGCGAGCGCCGTTCCCAGGTGCAGCACGACGACGAACGCGAGAAACGAGTCGTCTCCCTCGTCGACGTGCCAATGCAGCAGCGGGGGGATGAGCACGGTGTGACCGAGGCTCGAAATCGGGAAGAGCTCGCTGACGCCTTGCAGCACCGCGAGCAGCATCGCCTGGGCAAATGACACGTCGTCGCTCGTTACCCGTCAAACGCAGCCATCCTCGCGAGCGGCCGCCGTAGCGACCGCTCGCAAGAACGATTATTGGGACTGGAAGTCGACGATGAAGTTGTAGGTATCGGCGACCGGCTTGCAGTTCGCGATGCGCGTCTTGAACGTGCTCTGCTTGGCGGCGTCGATCGCCGCCTTGTTGAGCAACGCGCTGGGCGACTTCACGACCGAGGCACTCACGAGGTGGCTGTTCTCGTCGAGCGAGACCTGCACGACGACCTCGCCGGTGATGCCCTGTTGTTGCGCGATGGCGGGCGTCTCCGGTTCGGCGGCGTTGATCGTCCGCGCGTCGGCGTTGGGCACGGCACACGCGATCGGCGTGGGCGTCGGGACCGGTGTCGGCGGTGGCGGAGCCGGGGTCGCGGCCACCGGCGCAGCCGATGGTTGCGGGCTGTTCGACGTCCCCTGCGGGGAGCCGGTGTCCGAACCGGTGGTGTGCGTGTTGGCCGCTTCCGACGGACCGCCGGTATGCGCGTTCGTCTTGAGCGTGTTGATCTTGATCGCTTGCTGTTTCGGCGGCGGCGTGGCCTTCGGCGGCGGCGTAGCCGGCGGAGGCGTCGGCGTCGGGGTCGGTTTGGGCGTCGGTTTCGGCGTCGGCGGCGGCGTCGGCATGCGATCGATCTTGACCGTCTCGACCTTTTCCGGCGCTTCCGGCGTCCGCTTGAATTGCACCAACGGTCCGATCAATAAGTGGATCAGAATCGAGAGTGCAAAACCATAAAGCAAAAAGTTGGTCGTCCGCGCACGAACCGTGGGCGGGGGCTTGGGCGGCTTCGCACTCATCTTACGACGATTGGCCTTCCGGGGTGCCTTCGGTATGATTCGCGAGGCCGAAACCCGTGAGGCCTTCGTTCTTGGCCGCGTCCATCACGCGGAGGATCGTGCCGAACTCCGCGTGTGGATCCGACTTGATGATCACGCTCTTGAGGTTGCCGCCGGTCTGCTGCACCAGATCGTGAAAGACGCGTTCCGCGTCGCCCTGATCGACCACTTCCGAGCCGACCTGGACGCGATTCTTACCGTCGATCATGACGACGATCTGCGAGGGCTGAACTTTGAGCGCGTTCTTTGCCTCGGGCAGCTTCGGCTCTTTGGTGACGGAGGCGAGGATGATGAAGATGATCAGGAGGACCAACAGCACGTCCGTGAAGGGCGTGATGTTGATGGTCGACATGACCTCGTCTTCACCTTGACCGCTGCTAACCGCCATACTATGACGTCACGAATCCGACGTCGTCGAGTCCGTTGATCCGTGCGGCATCGAGCACCGTGATCACGGACTGATACGGCGCCTTGACGTCCGCCGTGAGCGAAACGTGTTTGTCACCCTTCTCACGCTTGGCTTCCGCCATGTCGGCGTAGATGTGCGCGGCATCCGACTTCTTGTTGTCGACGTAGATCACGCCTTTGTCGCTGATGAGGACCTCGATGTTGTCCTGCTTCTTCTGCTGTTGAATCGGCGAGTTGTCGGATTTATCGGGCAGATTCTTCTGGAATCCGGGCGGCGTCACGAGCGCGGCGAGGATCATGAAGATGATCAAGAGCACGAGCAGCACGTCGGTGAACGGCGTGATGTTGATCTCCGCCATCACCTGATCGTCGCCGGCTGAACCAACCATGGACATGGAGCGTCGTACCTATCGGTCCGTGCGAATCAGCGGCCGCTGGTCGCAGCGGACGGCTGGTAGAGGTCGGTCGGGATCGGCGCGCCCGTGTTGTGGAAGTGCAGCATCTCGGCGAGCTGGTTCGCGGCGACGATCATCTCTTGGTTGTACGACTTGATGCGGGCCTTGAAGTAGTTGAAGAAGACGACCGAGACGACGGCCACGAACAGACCGGCGGCCGTCGTGATCAGCGCTTCCGACACACCGGCGGCCACGACGGCCGGCGTCGAGTTGCCCTTGAGGGCGATGTCTTGGAACGCCTTGATGATGCCGAGCACCGTACCGAAGAGGCCGACGAACGGCGCGATGACGGCGATCGTACCGATGATGCCGAGGTTCCGCTCGAGCGAGTTGAGGTGTTCCATCAACGCGATCGAGAGAGCGTCGGTGATGTCGGCGCGGTTCTTCTCGCCGCGCTTGAGGCCGAACTCGAGGATCTTCGGCAGCATGCCCTTGTTCTGCTGGCAGACTTTGATCGCGCCGTTCAAGTCGTCGGCGGCGATCTTCTGACCGAGTGCGCGAAGCAGTCCCTTCGAGTCGGAGTGCTGCGTCGCGAAGAACATGAGTCGTTCGATCACGATGGCGATCGCGGTGACGGAGAGCAGCAACAAGGCCCACATTGCGGGGCCTCCGCTGGCGATCGTTAAGAAAAATGCGCCAATGTCCACGGTGTGTTCTCGGGCCTCCTACGACGGGGGGAGATGCTGTCGACGCGATCGGAAAAGCAGTTGCGAATAGGCGAATCCTGCCGACGAGGACGTGGGTGTTGGCCCCCCGGGAGCCGATTCCTCGTCGTTTTTTCGTTCAAATGTCGAACGTTTAGCTGCTGGAAGCAGACAGTTTTTTCAGATTGTCGTCAACTTGTTTTGCGAACGAAGCGCTGCTGGCATAGAGCGGGCTGAGCTTGGCCTTGTTCATGTACGAAAGCGCCGCTTTGTTGTCGCCGACGTTCGCCGAAACGAATGCGTCGACGAAGAGCGCGCGGCCGTTGGTCGGATCGAGCGCCAACGCTTTGTCGGCCTCGGCCTTAAGCTTCTTGTAATCGGGCGACTTCGCGGTGAGCATGATGAAGGCGGCCTGCCCGTAGAATTCGCCGGCCAGCGCGGGAAACACGGTCGCACCCGCCTCGAACTTCGCGACGGCGGCGTCGAGCTTGCCCGCATTGGCCGAGGCGATGGCGTCGTTCGAGATGGCCACGTCCTCGGCTTGCTGCAACTTCGGCGCCTGCAACGGATCGAGTTGTGCGACGTCTTTGGCGGTCGCCGACGCCGCGTCGTACGCACCGCTGTTCAGCTGTGCGATCGCGAGATTGAATTCGACCGACGTGAGGCTCTTGTCGTCTTGCTTCGCGGCCTTCGTGAGCGTCAAGGCCTGTTGCAGATCCGGCACCGCGCCCGCGAAGTTCTTCTGATCGGCGTTCGCAAGACCGCGCACGTAGTAGCCTTCCGGGCTCTGCGGATCGAGCGCGATCAGGTGCGTCGCCGCGCTCCCGGCTTCGGGATACTTCTGCGCGGTCAGCATGTTGGCCGCGTGCGTCGCGTACGCTTGGACGGCGAGGGTGTGATACTGCTGCGGGACGTTCGGCACGCTGTCGAACGCGATCGCCGCGTCGTCGGCATCGCCGGCAAAGGCGTTCGCGACGCCGAGCAACGTGCTGGCCTCGACGTCACCGGGATGCGCCGAGAGATAGGACTGCAACGAGGTCTTCGCCTCGGCGTACTTCCCATTGCGAATGAGCGCGAAGGCGTCGCCCATCGGTCCGCTGAGCTTCTCGGACGACGACGATGCCGACACCGGACCGCCGAACACCAACTCGTAATCGTAGTAGGCGTCGACCGGCTTCCCATCGCGCAACGCGGGCTTGTAGGTCGCCGTCTTGGCGACCTCGATCGCGGCACTGTTGTCGGCGGGGTTCGTCGATTTGAGGATGCGCGTGACGTTGAACGAACCGTCCTTCTTCACGTAGACCTGCACCGTCACCGAACCCGACGCCGGAGACGTCGACGGAGTACCTTGCTTGACCAATTTCGGCGGCGTGTATGCCGCGCTCGTTTGCGCGAGGGCGCCGAGCGGGACGGCGGTGAGAGCGAGGCTGACGAGCAGTCTCGCGGACGTCGTGGACATATTACCTCGTGGGGACGGCGTACGGTAGTGAACGTTCAGCGCGACCGGATCGTTCCAGCGCGGAAACGGCGGTGCTCGCGTCGGCGAAATACGACACCAACGTGCCGACTTCTCCTTGCTCGAGTGCGTCCGCAGCGGCGGCGAGCACGTCCGCGAGCGAGCGCAATTCGTTCGCCAGCGGCGTGGCATTGGCGGAGAAGATTTCCGCCCACAGGGGCTCGGGCGACCGCGCCAGGCGCAGCATCGACATGATGCCCGGCCCGCACAGATCGTAGGCGCGCGAATCGGCGCCGGCGGCGGCGAGGCGCGCACCGAGCGCGACCGCGAGCGCTTGCGGCAGATGCGAGGTCATCGCGACGAGCCGGTCGTGATCGGACGGTGCGACGCCGACCGAACGGGCGCCGAGCGTGGCGATCAGCGCGTCGAGCGCGGCGCGCGGCTCCGGCGCGGCGGCCGGGTCGACGATCCACGTGCGCCCCTCGAACAGCGCGGCGTCGGCGGCGGCGAAGCCGCCCGTCTCGCGCCCCGCGAGCGGGTGCGAGGCGACGAAGTTCGCGAGGTGGGCGCCGGCGGCCGCGACCGGCGCCTTCACCGATGCCACGTCGAACACGAGCGCCGGGCCGGCGAGCGCGGGCGTGTCGCGCAGCGCCGCGATCGTCGCCTGGATCGGCAACGCGATCACCACGGCGTCGGCGCGCGCGGCGAGCTCGGCGAGATCACCGGCGACGCCGTCGAGCGCGCCGGCCGCGCGTGCGGCGTCGAGCGCGGCAACATCGCGATCGTAGCCGATCGTGGTCCATCCCGCGGCGTGCGCGCGCAACGCGATCGATCCGCCGATCAAGCCGACGCCCGCGATCCCGAGCGTGCGCGTCACGCGCGCTCCAGATCCGGTCGCAGGGCGCGCGCACCTTCGAGGTACACGTGGACGATCTCGTCTTGGCGCTTGTCGGTGTTCACGTGCACGAGCACGCGGATCACGCGCGGCAGTCCGCCCGGCACGCCGATCTCGGTGAAGTTCAAGAGCGGCACGCGGACCCACCCGATGCGGCGCGCGGCCGCGGCCGGAAATTGCGAGACGAGGTCGGGCGTGAGCGTGAAGAGCGCCGAGGCGATGTCGTCGACGACGAACCCGTTCTCCGCGACGATCTCGTTGAGGAGACGCTCGGTGGCGTCGAGCAATTCGGCCGGGTCGTCGCGTTCGACGGTGATCGCGCCGCGAATGCCGCGTACCATCATGCGCCGGCCTCCGCCGCGGCATCGGCGATGGAACGCAGCGCGGAGCGTTCGCGCGCCGTCGCTTCACGGATCGCGCCGGGCACGAGATCGCCGAGGCCGATCGGCCCGAACCGGAGCCGGGTGAGTTCGAGCACCGGACGCTCGAGCTGCTCGAACATGCGGCGAACTTGCCGATTGCGGCCTTCGTGGATCGTGAGGTCGATGACGCTGCGTTCGCGATTGGTGGCGACGACGCGCAATTGCGCGGGCTCCGCGCGGCCGTCATCGAGGCCGATGCCGCCCTGCAGCGTTGCGATCTGCTCCGGCGTGAGCCGGCCGCGCACGGTCGCGCGATAGGTCTTCTCGACGCCGAAGCGCGGGTGGGTGAGCACGTGCGCGAGCGCGCCGTCGTCGGTGAGCAGCAAGACGCCGGAGGTGTCGTAATCGAGGCGGCCGACCGGAACGACGCGGCGCGTGATCTTGCCGCGCGCGAGCACGTCGGCGATCGTGCGGCGGCCTTCCGGATCGCGCATCGTCGTCATCACGCCATGGGGTTTGTTCATCACGAGGTACGCCGGTTCGAGCGCGGGTTCGACGATCCGCCCGCCATACTCGACGACGTCACCCGGCCCGACCGTCGTGCCCAGCTCGCGGGCGACGCGGCCGTTCACGCGGACGAGGCCGGCGACGATCAACTCTTCCGAACGCCGCCGTGAGGCGACGCCGCCTGCAGCGAGATAGCGCTGCAATCGCACGACGCGCTAGTTGCGGGACGCCGGGACGTCGTCGGCGAGCGAGGTCGCGACGTCGAGCGGCGTGCGCACGGCGAACGTCGCGCGCAGGTCGCGCACGCGATGCGCTTCCACCTCGGAGAGCAACAGATCGTCCTCGCGCGTCGACGACGCCCGGAAATCGATCGGCGTCGCAATGCCCGATGAGGCGAGCTCGTGCGAGAGCACGTACTCGCCGCTCGCGATCGCGGCGGCTTCTTCGGCCAGCACGGCATCGAACGCCGAGGCGCCGTCGACGGCGACGACGGCGACGATCGTGAGCGAGCCGCCTTCTTCACACGCGCGCGCCGCACCGAAGTAGCGCTTCGGTTTCACGACGCTGGTGAAATCGGGCGGACGGCCCGCGGTGTTGCCGGGGCCGAAGGCGCGCGCGAGTCGCGTCAGCGAGTCGAGCACGATCACGACGTCGCTGCCCAGCTCGACGAGCCGTTTCGCGCGCTCCATCACCAGTTCGGCGGTGGCCACGTGGTGATCGGGATGTTCGTCGAACGTCGTCGCGACGATCTCGCCGTCGATGCGGCGTTGCAACGTGAGCGCATCCTCGGGACGGCCGTCGATCGAGAGCACGATCAGGTGCGCGCCGGCATCGTTGGCCAGGATGCCGCGCGCGATGGTGACGACCGCCGAGGTCGGATCGACGCGCGGCGGCACCGAGATGATCGCGCGGCCGCCGCGGCCGAGCGGCGCGAGCAGATCGATCGCGCGCGAGACGCTATCGCCGCGCGTCGCGATCTTCCAGCGCTGCGAGGGCGCGATCGCGTTGAGGTCGTCGAACGTGCGGCGCGTGCGGATCGACTCCGGATCGTAGCCGTTCACCGTCTCGACCTTGACGATGCCGTAGTATTTTTCGTTGTCTTTGGGGCGCCGGACTTGGCCGGCCACGAGATCGCCCCGCCGCAATTCGAAGCGCCGGATCTGCGACTGACTGATGTAGATGTCGTCGGCGCCGATCAGGTAGCCCTCGCGCCGGAGGAAGCCGTAGCCCTCGGGCAAGATGTCGAGCACGCCGCTCGCGCCCTCGAGGCCCGAACGCTGCGCCTGGATCTCGAGGATCTGCGCGACCAGGTCGTCTTTCTTGATCTTGACGGGGGTCGCGATGTCGAAGGTCTTCGCAAGCTCGTTGAGCTCGGCTTTGCTCATCTCGGTCAGCTGCTCGGCCGAGAGCGGCGGCGGCCCGACCGGTTGCGGGAACTCCGGCTGCGCGAAGATGTCGGCTTGCGAAGGCGCTCCGTTCTCGTTGAAACGGTTGCGATGCCGGCGGGAACGGCGGCGACGGCCGCCACCTTCAGGCCGGCCATTTTGCGGGGGTCGATTGTCGTATTGCAGCGGAGTCGCTCTCGCGGGGAACGCGTTCGACGCCGATTGATCGACCGGTGAGGCTACCGGGATCGTTCGCAGCGGCGGAACGGTGAGGGGAACATGACAAGCCGGCGCGGCGTAACCTCGACGACCCGAGGACTATAGCACAGTCGAACCTACGGCGACAAGGACCGAGGCCCGCTCACCGCCGGACTGCCGCGCGCATACCAACGATGCTCGACGTCGGCCGCTTTCGTCAAACCGATGCGCACGCTCGCGCCGATCTCCGGCGCGCGACCACCGTCGGCAAGCCACAGGCGCTCGTCGCAATCGAAGTCGAGCCCGTCGAGCTCCCGTCCGATCGCGAAGGCGCGGCACAGATTGCCCGGACCGCGCGCGAGCTCCGCATCGCGCAGCGACGGACGACCGCGCAGCAATCGCATCCGCTCGTGGCCCGCGACCGGTTCGGCCGCGCGAATCAACACGGCCGCACCGACGCCCGCCGCTTCGGTCGCGACGTTCAAACAATATGACGTTCCATAAATGAGGTAGACGTAGGCGTGTGCGTGCGCGAGGAACATCGATGCGTTGCGACGCGTCGGTCCGCGATAGGCGTGCGACGCCGGATCGTCGAGCCCATAGGCTTCCGTCTCGACGATGCGCCCCGCGAGGATCTCGCCGTCGTCGAGGCGGCGCATCAACAACGTTCCGACCAGCGCGCGGGCCAGAGCGAACGTCTCGACGGGAAGATCGGCACGAACGAGCCGCCTAGGCGGCGGTGCGGAGGGAGAGTTCGGCGCGGGCGCGGCCTTCGAGGTCGGCGACTTCACGGGGGTCGGCGCGTTCGACGCGCGCCGAGATGAAGCCGTTGAGCGTGCAGCGCGACTTCACATACGGCATCGCGAGCGCCGGCGGGACCAGCTTCGGCGCGGCGAGATCGCGCACGACGGCCTCGTCGCCGAGCCGCACCCGGATCCGGGCGTACCCGCGGCGCCGGAGTTCGGTGCCGACCGCGGTCACGGCAGCGTAGCCCATCTCCCGGCCGTCGTAGAGCGCGAGCGGGGCCGTCGTGAACGGCACGCGCACGACGCCACGCCCGCTGCCGTTCGCGATCGCTGCGTAGGCGATTCCGCGACCGGTCGGGTCCGAGGCATAGCCGACGATCACGTCGGCGGCGGCATTGCGATTCACGTCCATCTCTCCCTGGCTCCATCATAGATCGAACGTATGTTCGAGTCAATGACGCGTGCGGTTGTTGTGAGGATGATCGCGCATCAGAGTGCCAAATGTACGGCACTCTGCTCGGGGTCGTCAGGCCGTTTCGGCGATTCGCTCCCCGATCAGCGAGCCGTAGATGCGGCGAACGGCGGCGCAGTGGCCGTCGCGGCCGAACCGGCGCACGTCCGCGGTCGGCCGCGCGGGAACCGCGCGCAGGGCGGCCGCGAGCGCGGCGGCGACCGCGCGCGGATCGCCGGCGACGAACCGGCCGGCCTCGGCCAGCACCTCGCGCGCCACGGGCGAGTCGACCGCGACGACGGGCAACCCCGCTGCCTGTGCTTCGCTCAACACGAGGCCTTGCGTATCGGTCACGCTGGTGAACGCGAACGCATCGGCGCTCGCGTAGACGTCGGGCATCGCGGCGGTCGCAATCGCGCCGGTCAACCGCACGCGCGCGCCGAGTCCGCGGTCGGCGATGCGCCGTTGCAGCGCGTCGCGCAGCGGACCATCACCGACGATCGCGAGGCGCGCGTTCGCGCCGACGAACGGCATCGCGTCGATCGCGAGCTCGACGTTCTTCTCGCGTCCGAGACGCGCGACCACGAGCACCAACGGTTCGTCGCCGATCGCGCCGAGCAGCGCGCGCGTCGTCGCGTTTCGCCGGCCCGCGCCGAATCGTTCGCCGTCGATCGCGCTCGGCACGACGTCGATGCGCGACGTCACGCCGAGTTCGCGCAAACGTCGCGCCATCGCGTGCGTCGGCGCGATCGTCGCATCGGCGCGATTCGCGAACGCGCGCGTCAACGCGATCATGCTCGCACGCGTAACGCGCGCATCGAACGGCGCGTAGTGCGCGTATGCTTCGAGTTGCGTGTGATAGGTGAAGACGAGTGGAACGTGCGCGCGTCGAGCGTGCGCGAATGCCGTCCAGCCGCTGACGAACGGCGAGTGCGCGTGCACGACGTCGAGCGAACGCATGCGCGCGCGTTCGCGTTCGCGCAGATACGGAACGCACAAACGATACCCGGTCGTCGTCGGTAACGGCAGCGACGGAAAACGCACGACCCGTTCGTCGCGATCGTCGTACGCGTGCGCGCGCGGCGCGAACGTGACGACGTCGATGCCCGCACGTTGCAATCCGTCGCGCAACGCATCGACGCTCGCGACGACGCCGTTCACGATCGGATGAAATACTTCGGTGAACAAACCGACGCGCAGCGACGGCGTGCTTGCATCGAATTCCGCACGATCGGTCACGTCCGCCGACTACCACGTTTCGCGCCGACTTGTCAAGTCGACGAGCCTTGACGCCCTGTGATAGGATGCACGAGTTCGCGAGGCCAGCGTGGTCCGCGACTAACCGACCGGGTTCTTGCATAACCCGCTCGTCGAGTTCCCCTCGGAGGTGAACTCCGTCTCATGCGTACCGGTACTGCCGGCACGTCGATACGGCATATCCTCCATCCGGAAAGGAGACGGGTATCGGACGCGACTCATCGTCGTCGTCGATCACCACGATCGGCGTCCTCTCGCTTGGGCTCATCGTGCCCATCGGCGCGGGGCCGTTCACCGACAAAGCCATCGCGGCGCTCACCAGCTCCGTCGAAGGCCCTACGAAGACCGTAATTTTCGTACGTGACGGACGCTCACAAACGCTCCAGACCCGCGCGCTCAACGTGAGCGATCTGCTCGTCGAAGAGCACATCGTTCGCAGCGCGGATGACCTCCTCGACGTGGCACCGGACGCTCCGGTGACCGACGGCGAGACGATTCGCTATCGCGCAGCCCGTTCGATCACGCTGGTGATCGATGGGGTGCCCCAGACGATCCGCACGACCGCCCCGACCGTCCGCGGGCTGCTTGCCGATCAAAAGATTTCGTTCGATACCCACGACGCGGTCGTGCCGGCCCTCGACTCGGCCCTCGACCCCGACCAGACGGTCGACGTCGAGCACGTGAGCTCCTGGATCGAACGCCAAGACAAGACGATCGCGCCGCCGGTGCACCACGTCGCCTCGCTCTCGCTCGCCCTCGGAGCGACGAAGGTCGTCGCCGCGGGGCTGCCGGGCATCCGCGAGACCTCCTACCTGGTCGTCCGCAACGCCGACCGCACGGCACCGCCGATCCGCACGATCATCGCCTCCCGGGTGCTCCGCCCCGCCCGCCCGCGGATCATCGCGGCCGGCATCGGCGAGTACGCCGCCTTCGCCAGCTTGGCGATCCGCGGCTTCGACGGCACGATCCGGCTCGCCAAGGCCGCCATCGCCATGGTCGCGACCGCCTACACGGGCAATTGCTACGGCTGCTCGGGCATCACCAAGACCGGCGTCCAGGCCGGCCACGGCGTGGTGGCGGTCGACCCGCGCGTGATCCCGCTCGGCAGCCACCTCTACATCCCCGGCTACGGCCGCGCCGTCGCCGGCGACACCGGCGGGGCGATCCACGGGAATCGCATCGACCTGGGGTTCAATTCCAGTAGTGATGCGATGCAATTCGGACGGCGCGCCGTCGTCGTCTACCTGCTCCACCGGTAGCGCCGCATGAACCCGCGGACGCTGCTGGCGGCCCGCGGGTTACGCCCCAAGAAATCCCTCGGCCAGAATTTCCTCATGGACGGCGGCACCGCGGCGCGCATCGCGCGCCTCGCCGTCGATGCGCCCGGCCAGCGCATCGTCGAAGTCGGCGCCGGTACCGGTGCCCTCACCGCGGCGCTCGTCGCGCTCGGCGCGTCGGTCACCGCGATCGACGTCGATCCGAACCTGCTCGCGATCGTGAGCGAGCGGGCGGATCTCGCCGACGTGCACACCGAACTCGCCGACGCGCTCACCTACGATTTCGCAGGATTCGCCGCCGGAAGCGAGTGGCGCGTCGCGGGCAACTTGCCGTATAACATCGCGACGCCGCTGATGATCCGTCTCGCGCACATGGAGCGACCGCCCGAACGCGTCGTCGCGATGATCCAGCGCGACGTCGCCGACCGCCTCACGGCCGCGCCCGGAACCGCGAGTTACGGCAGCCTCACGCTCGCGATCGGCTTGACGATGCGCGTCGAGCGCGCGTTCACCGTACCGGCCGCGCAGTTCTATCCGAAGCCCAACGTCGTGTCGGCCGTCGTCGTGTTGCACCGCCGCGAGACGCCGGCGGCCGACGTACGCGATCGCGTGCGCTTCGAACAGGTCGTGCGCGGCGCGTTCGCGTACCGCCGCAAGACGCTGGTCAATTCACTCACGCTCGCGCTCGGCATTCCGCGCGAGCGGATTGTTTCGGCGATGCAATCGCTCGATCTCGACGCCGAAATACGTGGAGAAACCCTCGATCTCCGAACCTTCGCCGCTCTCACCGACGCACTGGCCGCCTAGCGCGTTCGCGTGGCCGCGTTCGCTCGTCGCGCTGCTCGTCGTGCTGCTCGCGTTCGGTGTGGGGCTCGTGCTGGCGTCGGAGATCGCGGTGCATACGGGCGTCACGCAAAGCGACGTGAAGAGCGAGCGATTGAGTTGGGGCATCGTGCTCGCGCAAATCGCGAGCTACGTCGTGATCGTCCCGACGTTGCTCCTCGTGTTGCCCCGGGTCGCGCAGCGCTCGTTGCGCGATCTCGGCGTGAAGCCGATCGGCGGTCGCGCGATCGGCGTCGGCGTGCTCGGCGCGATCGCGATGTATGCGGTCACGATCGGCCTCGCCGGCGTCGAATTCGCGATCACGCACGAAAAGCCGCAAGAAGCCGCGGTGGCGCTGTTCTCGGGTTCGCACGACCCGCTGCTGACGTTCGCGTTCGCCGTGCTCGCGATCGCGCTCGCGCCGTTCGTCGAAGAGCTCACGTTCCGCGGCTTCTTGTTCAACGCGCTCTTGCGGTATGCGCCGGTGTGGGTGGCGGCGACGCTCAGCGGCATCGTCTTCGGACTCTCGCACGGTTCGCCCAGCGCTTTCGTGCCGCTCGCCGGCAGCGGCATCGTGCTCGCCTACGTCTACTACATCACCGGGTCGCTGCCGGCATCGATGCTCACGCACGCGTTGTTCAACGCGATCAACATCGCGCTGCTCGCGCTCGGGAAGGCGTAGTCGTTCCCTACGGCGACTCGGTCCGGACGCGGTCGACGATCGCGCGCAGGCGCGCGATGAATTGCGGCGGTGCGAACGTCTCGGCGTGCGCGCGCAGTCGTGAGGGTACGTAGCGCGCGCGATCGAACGCGCGCAGGGTCGCGGCGAGCGCGACCTCGTCGGGCGCATCGAAGAACGCGCCCGTTTCGCCCTCGACGATCGTCTCGAGCGCGCCGCCGGCGCGCAGCGCGATCGTCGGCGTACCGGCGGCGGCCGCTTCGAGCGGCACGAGTCCGAAGTCTTCTTCACCCGGCAGAATGACGGCGCGCGCGTCGCCGATCAGCGCGTCGACGGTCGCGTCGTCGACGTAGCCGTGGAACGTCGTGTCGGTGCCCGTCGCGATCGCGCGCAGCTGCGCCTCGGCGGGGCCGGTGCCCACGATGTGCAACGGAACGCCGGCACGCGCGCAGCCGCGGATCGCCACGTCGATCTGCTTGTATGCGAGCAGCCGCGAGACGACGATCGCGTACGCGCCCGTGCCGCGCCCGACGGTGAAACGGTCGACGTCGACGGGACAGTTCAGCACGTCGGACGGCCGCCCGTAATGGCGCTCGATCCGCGCCGCGACGTTGCGCGAATTCGCGACGAATCGCGTCGGCCGCTGCGCCGCCTTGCGATCCCAGGCCGCGAGCGATCGCACGAGCGGCGCGGCGAGCGCGGCCGCGCCGAATCCGCCGACGTAGCGATCGGCGTCGAACACGAAGCGGCTCACCGTGTTGATGTAGCACACGTGGACCGCCCCCGGCGGCACGATCACGCCCTTCGCCCACGCGGTCGTCGAGCTGACGATCGTGTCGAACCCGCGCAGATCGATCGATTCGAAAGCGCGCGGATAGAGCGGCGCGAGTGCGCGAAAAGCCTTGTCCCGAAAGGGAAATCGCTGCAAGAAGGTCGTCCGCACCCGGTGCGGCGGCACGAGGTCGGCGAGTGCCTTCGCGTACATCGAGGTGTAGACCGGCGCGTCCGGATACGCATCGAGGAAGTGTGCGAAGACGCGCTCCGCACCGCCGCGCTGGTTGAGGTAATCGTGAACCAGCGCGACGCGCAGGCGCGGTTCTCCGCTTACTGGCGCTCGTCGCGCGGTAACACGAGCGCGACGATCGAGTGCTGCAGGTAGCGTTTCGCGACGCGCTGCAGATCGGCGGGCGTCACCCGGTCGATCGCCGCGATGACGGTCTCGGCGGTCGCCGGATCGGCGCCTTCGGTCACCGCCGCGCCGACCTGCCAGGCCCGATCGTCGAGCGTGAGCGCTTCGAGCGCCCACTGACCGCGCGCCGTGTCCTTGTAACGCTTCACGACGTCGTCCGTGAACGGCTTGGTGAGCGCGTTGTGGGCGATCGCCTGCACGATCGTCAACCCGGCCGACGGATCGAGCAGCGCACCGTTGATGGCGATGTCGAACGTCGCCGGCTTCACGTCGTAGGTGTACACGATGTCGAAGCCGCGCTCGATCGGCGATGCGGTCGTGACGTCGGCGCGATTGGTGATGTCGCCGAGGATCGCGCGCAGCACCAGCATCGGCGCGAAGTCGGCGTCGCCGAGCGCGGGCGCGGCGAAGCCGAGCATCACGAACGGCACGCCGATATCGCGGTGCGTCACGATGCGCTTTCCATCGGTGCCGATCGCGCGCACGGCGATCGCCGGCGGCGCCTCGCTGCCGGCCGGAAACGCCGTGAGAACGGCGCGAACGCCCGCTGAGGTGCCCGCGTCGATCACGCCGGTGGCGCTCGCGAACGCGTTACCGCGCAGGTAGTGCGCGGCGATGAACGCCGACACGTCGGCGCTGGTCAGCTCGGCGATCGATTCGGCGGTGCCGAGCAGCGGATGCGCCGCCCCGCCTTCATAATACGCGCCGCGCACCATGTCGAGGCCGACCGTCGTCGGGTTCTGCTCGGCCTGACCGACTTCGGTCGAGACGACCGCCCGGGCCGCGTCGACCGTGTCCACCGGGATGGCGGGGTTGGCGAACGCGCGCGCGATGTCGGCCGAGACCGCACCCATCTGCGCGGGGAGCGCCTCGATGGTGAACCGCACGGCGCTCGGCCCGACGACGACGTCGATCGAGCCGCCGTCGGCGGTCACGCGATCGGTCAGCGAGACGCCGTCGATCCGCGAGAGCAGGAGCGACTGCGCGGCGAGCGCGGCGAGGCCGTTCTTCCGCGCGGGTTCGCGCGACGTTCCGGCGCTCACGACCAGGGTGATCCCCGTGAGCTGCGCGCCGGCATCGGAGGTCGCATAGAGCGTGCCCGGGCCGAGATCGAGGGAGACCGGTGCACCCGCAGCCGGCGCGGGGGCGGGGGTGGACGGGGCGGGCGCGAGCGCGACGATCGCCGCCAGCAACACGGGGACGATCATCGCGCTGGGGTGCCCTTCGGCGACGGAGCCGGCGACGGAACGGACGCGGGGCTCGGGCTCGCCGAGGGCCGGGGAGCGGTCGCGGCCGGCGGTGCCGCTGCGGCGACCGTGACCGAGGCTCCCGGACGATCGAGGTAGGCCGCGACGGTGGTGGCGACATAGGCGGGGGTCAGCGCCGCGACGGCCCGCAGATAGCGGCCCTCGGCGCCGCCCTCACCCGGCGTGTACGCGCTCGCGCCCTCGACCGCGTACCAACCGTAGTCGTCGGCGATCAGGTCGGCGGTCTCGGAATGGCTCAGGAGGCGGTACACGAAAGCGCGGCGCGCGCGTTCGAACGCCGCCGGCGGCAGCGGCTTGCGCAGCGCCACGAGCGCGGTGGTCAGGGCGGCGCGGGCCGCCGCCGCGTTCCCGCCGCTGGCCGTGACGATGAAGACGCCCGGATTGTGATAGGTAACGAACGTGCCGTCGAGGCTCGTTCCGGCGGCCTCGGCCGTACGCTGCACGGCGCCGCCTTCGGCGAAGAGATAGTCGGCGATGAAATCGAACGCGGTCGCAGCCGTCTCATCGGCGATCGGCGGCCCCGCCCAGGCGAGGCCGAACCCGTTCTCGGTCCCCGTCGTCGACACCGGTGCCGGCACGACCGTGTGCTCGGGCAGGGGCGATTCCGCGCCCGGCAAGGCGCCTTCGCGACCGGTCAGCGCCGAACGGACGAGGGTCGGATCGACCTCCCCCGAGAGCACCAGCACGGCGTTCGCGGGCCGGAACGCGCGCTCGGCGTAGGCGCGAACGGTGTCGGCCGCAATGGCGCCGACGGCGGCCGGTGCGGGGAACGGCGGTACTTCGGCCGGTCCCGAGGCGAAGAGCGAGGCGTACAAGTCGTCGCTGATCGCCGAGTCGGGACTCAGCGCGCGGATGGCCGACTCTTCGGCGACCGCGCGGCGCGCGTTGGTGAGCCCACCGTCGGTCAACACCGGGGCGAAGTACGAGCGGGTCAGGGCTTGGATCGCCACCGCGGCGCGGTCGGCCGGAACGAGGAGCGAGATGGCGATGCTCTCCGGATACGCGCTGATCGACATCCGGCCGCCGAGGCGGCTCACGAACGTTCCGAGCGGGGTGCCGGTGATCGGCTGCGATGCGGCGACGGCGGTGGCGGCGAGGCGTCCGAGACCGGGGACGGGCGTCGGGCCGAAGCCGCTGGACGACGCGCGATACCAGAGCGAGATCGCGGCGACGGGCGCGCCCGAGATCGGCCGGACGATGTAGGTTCCGCCGCCGGCGAGCGTTCCGTCGAGCGGTGGAGCATCGGCGAAGCTGCCGAGCGCCGATGATAAAGTGAGGGCCGCGCTTGCAAGCGCGGCCCCCAGAACCATGCCGACCCGCACCCTTACGCGGGCTCCGGCGATATGTTCGGCGGAAGGCGGTTGGGTTTTTCCCGCTGGGGTTGCGGCTCCGCGGTCTTGGCCGCGATGGGCATCTCCGGCACGACCGGCTCGGCCGATGAAGGCGGGAACGGACGGTCGTTCATGATCGCCAGCACCTCTTCGGTGTCGACGGTCTCATGTTCGAGCAATGAGGCCACCATGCGCTCGACCTTATCCCAATTGGCTTCGAGGATGCTGCGAGCATCCGCGTAGCAATCGTCGATGATCTTGCGGACCTCGGTGTCGATCTTGAACGCGACCTCTTCCGAGTAGTTCCGGTCTTCGCCGAAATCGCGGCCGAGGAACACCTGGTGATTGCCGCGGCCGTACTGGATCGGCCCGAGGTTGTCGGACATGCCGTACTGCGTCACCATGCGGCGCGCGAGTTCGGTGGCTTTTTCGAAGTCGTTCGACGCACCGGTCGTGACGTCGCCGAACTTGATCTCTTCGGCGATGCGGCCGGCGAGCAGCCGTTTGATCATCGCGAGAAGTTCGTTCTTCGTCTGCGAGTGACGGTCTTCATCAGGCAGCGACCACGTGATGCCGAGCGCCATGCCGCGCGGGATGATCGTGACCTTGTGCACCGGATCGCTGTTGGGCGTGATGCCGCCGACGACCGCGTGGCCCGACTCGTGATACGCCGTGTTCTCTTTTTCGCGCTGCGACATCACGAGCGACTTCCGTTCCGGTCCGACCAGGACGCGGTCGATCGCCTCTTCGCAGTCGGCCATTTCGATGACGCTCTTGTTGCGGCGCGCCGCGAGCAACGCTGCTTCGTTGAGCAGATTCTCGAGATCGGCACCGGAGAAGCCCGGCGTGCGCTTGGCCAGCGTGTCGAGCGAGATCTCTTTCGAGAGCGGCTTGTTCTTCGAGTGCACCGCGAGGATCGCGGCGCGGCCCTTCACGTCGGCGCGGTCGACGACGATCTGACGATCGAAGCGGCCGGGACGCAAGAGCGCGGGGTCGAGCACGTCGGGACGGTTGGTCGCCGCGATCAAGATGACGCCGGTGTTCTGATCGAACCCGTCCATCTCGACGAGCAACTGGTTGAGCGTCTGCTCGCGCTCGTCGTGACCGCCGCCGAGGCCGGCGCCGCGCTGGCGGCCGACCGCGTCGATCTCGTCGATGAAGACGATGCAGGGCGCCGACTTCTTCGCCTGTTCGAAGAGATCGCGGACGCGGCTCGCGCCGACGCCGACGAACATCTCGACGAAGTCCGAACCCGAGATCGAGAAGAACGGCACGCCGGCTTCACCCGCGATCGCGCGAGCGAGCAGCGTCTTCCCGGAACCCGGCGGCCCGAGCAGCAGCACGCCCTTGGGGATGCGCGCGCCGAGCGCCTGGAATTTCTTCGGGTACTTGAGGAACTCGACGACCTCGCCCAGCTCTTCTTTCGCCTCTTCGATCCCGGCGACGTCGGCGAACGTGACCTTCGGCCGGTTCTCCGAGAGCAGTTTGGCGCGCGAACGTCCGAACGAGAGTGCCTGGCTGCCGCCGCTCTGCGCCTGCCGAAGAATGAAGATCAGCAAGAGCGCCATCAAGATGAACGGCACGAATTGCAGCACGTAGCTGATGATCGGCGTCGACTGGGTCGTCTCGACCGAGATCTGAACGTGGTGCGCGCGCAGCGTCGGGATCAGCGTCGGATCCTCGGGCGCGGTCGTGGTGAACTTGTCGCCACCGACCTCGGTTCCGGTGATGTCGCGTCCCGCGACCTTGACGTCCTTGACCTGATTCTCCGTGACGCGGTCATAGAAGGTCGAGTAGGCGAGGGTCTTGCTCGGATTCGGCTGGAGCACCAACCGGTCAACGATGAAGATGACCAGTAAGAAGATGCCCAGGACGACGAGGATGCTTTTTAGGTGCTTGCCCATGTTAGGTGAGACTCTCGTACCGTTCTTTCTGTGAGAACGTTTCTCGACGTTGCAACACGCCTGGTCGCCTCATCGTGGCACGTCCGAGAAAATCTCGGGCCGGAGCTTCGCGATGTAGGGCAGAGTCCGGTACCGTTCTTGGTAGTCCAAACCGTACCCTACGATGAATTCGTCGGGACAGGTGAGTCCGACGTAGTCCGCCTGGACATTGTTCATCCGGCGATACGGCTTGTCCAGCAATGCGGCCGAGCGCAGCGACGCCGGTTTGCGCGCGCCGAGCAGCGCGTTGAGGTACTGGAGCGTCAACCCGTTGTCGACGATGTCCTCGACGATGATCACGTGGCGCCCCTCGACGGCATGGGTGGTATCCTGGATCAGGCGCACTTCACCCGAGGAGCGGCTCGCGTTGCCGTAGCTGGAAACGGCCATCAGATCGAGATAGACGACCGACGGACCCGGCGTCATGCCCTCGAGCGTACGCGCCAAATCGGAGAACACGTGGACGGCGCCTTTGAGGATGCCGAGCAGCACCACGTCGCGGCCCACGTAGTCGCGGGCGATCGCCTCCGCCATGCGCCGGATCGCGGCCGCGATGTCCGCTTCCGAAAAGAGGACGGCTTCCATGTCGGAGTGGATCAGGCGCCCGGCGGAGCTCGCGTTCATTGAGGCGCGCTTCTCAGTCAACGCGCAACTCCCCGCCCTCGAGCGCCACACCGGGCTTGAGAAACACGCGCGAGTCGCGCGGCGCGTCGAGCGCCGCCTCGATCCGCTCGAACGGAATGTCGCGCAGCAGATCCCGCTCGCGCAGCCGGCGGCGCAGATCGTCGCGGGCCGCCGCGCGCTCGTCTCCGCTGCGTTCGGCGCGCACGATCTCGGCGCAGCGTGCCACCGCCGCGTCGAGGTCCGGGAAATCGGCGCGCAGATCCTCGAGCCGGCCGCGCAGCGCATTGCGCTTGTAGCGCGCGTCGGCGTTGGTCGGGTCGAGCACGTAGGGCAGGGCCAGGCGCCGCAGTTCGGCCTGCAATTCCGCGCGCGTCACGCGCAGCAGCGGCCGTACCAGATCGATCCCCGATGCGAGCGCGCGCCGCGGCGGCATGCCGGCCAATCCGTCGAGCCCGGTGCCGCGAAAGAGCGCGAGCAACACGGTCTCCGTCTGGTCCTCGGCCGAGTGCGCCGTGGCGATCGCGGTCGCGCCGCAGTCGCGCGCGATCGCGAGGAGCGCGTCGTAGCGCGCCGCGCGCAGCGACGCCTCGTCGTCGCGCGCGGTCACGGCAGCGACGCGGACGGTGCGGTCGAGCCGCGCGCCGAGCGCGAGCGCAACGCACTCGTCTTGCCAGGCCGACGGCCGCGTCCCGTGGTTCACGTGCGCGAAGACGACGTCGAACGCATCGGCGCGCCCGAGCCGGTCGAGCACCGCGGCCAGCACGACGGAGTCGGGACCGCCCGACGTGGCGACGACGACGGTGCTCCCCGCCGCGAAGCGGCCTGCGCGCCGCACGCGAACGTCGAGATGCGCCCCCGGCCGCGCCCCGCGCATTGCGACCCGCGCGCCTAGTTCGCGCTCGCGCGCGCGAGGTCGCGTTTGGCGTCGCGGTCGGCGATCGTGCGGCGCTTGTCCCAGATCTTCTTGCCCTTCATCAGGCCGAGCTCGACCTTCACCTTGCCGGCTTTGAAGTACATCCGCAGCGGAACGAGCGTGAGGCCCTTCTCGGCCGCGCGCGCCATCAGCCGGTCGAGTTGCGCCCGATGCAAGAGCAACTTGCGCGGCCGGTTCGGCTCGTGGTTGAAGAAGCTCGCCTCCTTGTACGGAGGGATGCTGAAGTTCACGAGCCAGAGCTCGCCGTCGCGCACGCGAGCATACGCTTCGCTGATGCTGACGTTGCCGGTGCGGATCGACTTGATCTCGGTCCCCATCAGCGCGATGCCGACTTCCAGCGACTCGAGCTTCTCGTACTCGAAGCGCGCCCGCCGGTTGTCGAAATCCGGCTCCCGCGCTTTGTCTTTCTTCGCGCCCGCGGCGGCCGCTTTGCGCTCGACTTTCGACTTCATGATAGGCGTCCCGTAGACACGAAGGTGCCTTCGGCGGTTGCGAGCAGGGTGGCGTCGTGCGCGGCGGTCACCGATGCTTCGAGGAAGAGCACCGAGCGGCGGCGACTCGTGACGTGCGCGGCGAGGAGCAGTTCGACGCCGAGCGGGACGGGTTTGCGGAAGCGCGTTTGCAGCGAGGCCGTCATCGCGCGCTCGCCCGCGAAGCGGCACGCGTGCGCCATGATCTCGTCGAGCAGCATCATCACGATGCCGCCTTGGGCGATGCCGCGATAGCCTTGCAAGCGCGGCGGCAACGTCACGCGCGAACGCGCGCCGGCGTCGCCGTCGGGTTCGAACGTCAGGTGCAGGCCGTCGGCGTTGTGCGGGCCGCACGCGAAGCAACGCCCGTCGTCGACCGGAACGCCGGCGCTCTCGTGCGCGATCACCGGCCGACCACTAAGCGTCGCGCGAGCGCGTTCGGCAAGTGCGCGGCGACGATCTTGTCTTGCACCGTCGCGATCGGGTAGTCGAAGCGCTCGATGCTCACCGTGGCCGCCGCCGGATCGTAAAATCCGCACGACGGGCGCGGGTTGAGATCGCGCGGCTGTCCCACGCTGCCGACGTTCACGATGTAGCGCCGGTCCGCCAGCAGCTGCAGTTCGCCGCCGTGCTGCAGGTGCTGGTGCACGATCGATCCGTCGGGCTCGAGCGCGTAGTACTCGGCGATGTGCGTGTGACCGACGAAGACCAGCTTCGCGTCGGTGGCCGCGAACGCGCGCGCGGCCCCGGCCTTGTCGAGGATGTACTCGAAGTAGTTCACCGGCGCGCCGTGCACGAGCAAGAAGTCGGGCATGCGAAACTCGTAGCCGAGTTCGTTGAGCCAGGCGATGCTCTCGGCGGAGATCACGCGCTGCGTCCACTTCATCGCTTCACGCGCCGCCGGATTGAAGTACTGCAGCCCGAAGTTGTCGATCGCGGCGACGTCGTGATTGCCGAGCACCGTCGCGGTCGCGAGCGCGCGGATGCGGTCGACGCACTCGTTGGGATTGGGGCCGTAGCCCACGATATCGCCCAAGCACAGCAGTTCGTCGCCGGGCCGCGTGAGCGCGAGCGCGGCGTCGAGCGCCTCGATGTTCGCGTGGATGTCGGAGACGATCGCGTAGCGCAGAGGGCCCTCAGCCGACCCGCGCGCGGAACGTGTCGAGGACCGCCTCGAAGGCCTCGGCGAAGATCGCGCGTTCCTCGGGCGTGCCGACCGTCACGCGGATGAACCCGTCGATCGGCGGCGCACCGGGCTTGCGCACGAACACGCCGCGTTCGAGCAGGCCGTGCACCATCGCCTCGGCCGCTTCGCGCGTGCCCACTTCCATCGTCACGAAGTTCGTGTGCGAGGGCAGCACGCGCAAGCCATGCCGCGCGGCGAGCGCGCGATAGTCCTCGCGCCCGCGGGCGACCGCCGCGACGACGCCGGCGATGAACTGCGGATCGCCGAGCGAGGCCAGCGCCCCGGCTTGCGCGGTCCGGCTCACGCCGAAGTGCAACCGGATCTTCTGGAACGTGCGGATCGCCTCGATCGAGGCGAGCGCATACGCGATGCGCGCACCGGCGAGGCCGTGCGCCTTGGAGAACGTGCGCAGACGAATCGTCCGGTCGTCGATCGCGTCGGGCAACAATCCGCCGGGTGCGACGAAATCGGCGTAGGCTTCGTCGAGCACGAAGAGCGTGCGCGGCGGCAACGCGGCCTGCAACGCCGCGACCGCATCGGCCGGGGCGAGCGTGCCGCTCGGATTGTCGGGGTTCGCGAGGTACACGATCTTCGGATGACGCTCGGCCGCCGTTGCGGCGAGCGCCTCGACGTCGATCGAACCGTCGGGATGCGGCGGCACCGTGAGCAAATCGAGACCGTAGCCGACGACGTGATACGTGAACGTCGCGTAACTGCCGTGCGACATCAGCGCGGTATCGCCGCGCGTCGCATACGTGCGAACGATCAGGCCGAGCAGATCGTCGATGCCCGCACCGATGACGATGTTCTCGATGCCGCAGCCGTGGCGTTCGGCGAGCACCGTGCGCAATTCGTGCGACTCGGGATCGCCGTAATACGAGGTGAGCGCGAGCGATTCGCGCATCGCGTCGATCGCGCGCGGCGAGGGCCCGAAGGAACTCTCGTTGGCGCCGATGCGTACGAGCGAGGTGCGGCCGACCCGGCGCGCGAGTTCTTCGGGGGCCACGAACGGTGTCGTCGCCGGAACGTCGCGGATCTGCGGTGTCGGCTGGGGGAATGGCTCCATGTCGATGCCGACTTCGGGTTCGCGCCCGTCACCCCCCGGCGCGGCGGCGAGCGCCGGCGCGGTCAGCCAGGCAAACCGCCGCCGGTGAAGCGATGTACGCTCACCGGCTCGCCGGCCGGGATCGTGCTGCGGTCGGGCCCGACGATCACGTAGCCGTGCGCCCGGGCCAGCAGGCTCGTATGCGCCGAGCGCAGCGTCAACGGCGCGGCGACGGCGCGGCCCGACTCGTGCCGCAGCTCGGCCGGCACGTACCACGTCCAGCCGGGCCGCGCGGTGAACTCCGCACCGGCGACGGCCGCCACCGCGGCCTGCGGCGCGAACGTCTCGCCCGCCAGTCGCGAGAAGACGGGCGCGACGATCGCCTCGAGGATCATCAGCGACGATGCCGGGTTGCCGGGCAATCCGATCACCGGCTTCCCATCGAGCATCGCGAACACGGTCGGCTTGCCGGGCTTCACGCGCAGGCCGTGCACGATGACGCCCGGTTGCCCGAGCGCGTCGATCACGCGCGGGGTGAGGTCGCGCACGCCGACCGACGAGCCGCCGGTGAGCACGACCGCGTCGGCCGCATCGAGCGCGCCGCGCAGCGCGGCGGTGAGCGCTTCGGGCGTGTCGCCCGCCGCCGGCCGCTGGACCGGTTCGCAGCCGAGCGCCGCGAGCGATCCGGCCAAGGCCCAGCGGTTGGAGTCGCGGACTTGCCCGGTGGCCGGGGTCGCGGCGGGATCGACCAGCTCGTCGCCGGTCGAGATGATCGCGACGCGCGGGCGGCGGAACACCGGCACCGCGGTGATGCCGAGCGTCGCGAGCACGGCCAATTCGGGCGCGCCGATGCGGCGGCCGGCCCGCAGCACGACGTCGCCCGGCTCCATGTCGGCGCCGGCGGGCGTGACGTTGTCGCCCGGCTCGACGGTCTCGCGAACGGCGAACGCTTCGCCCACCTCACCCGGGAAGTCGACCACGTCGGTGTCCTCGATCGGGATCACCGCGTCGGCGCCCGGCGGCACGACGCCGCCGGTCGGGATGCGCATCGCTTCACCGGCGCCGATGGCGCCGGGCGGCGCGTGGCCCATGCGGATCTCGCCGACGATGCGGCGCACGCGATCGCCGTCGGCGGCCTGCACCGCGAAGCCGTCCATCGTCGAGCGCGGGTCGGCGGGGTAGCGCACGTCGGCGGTCGCGTCGGCGCCGAGGATGCGTCCGGCGGCATCGGCGAGCCGGACGTGCTCGAGCGCTGGTCGCGCGAGGGGCGCCGCGGCGAAGTAGCGCTCGAGCGCCTCCGCCGGCGTGCTCAGCGCCTCGACGGCGAAGGTTTCCCCGGGACCAAGTGCCTGCGATCCGGCCATCACGCAACGGTTCGGCGCGCTCGCGCACGACCCCGCGCGGCAATCGCACGCCGGGTGGCGAAGCGCATCGAGATGTTGGAATTGGCCCTCTTGCGCTCCGATCCGGAACGGGTGCGCATTGCCGCGCGCCGCCGCGGCGGAACCGAAACGTTCGTCGACCGCGTGCTCGAACTCGATGCCCAACGGCGCGCCGCGATCGCGTCGGTCGAATCGCTCAAAGCCGAGAAGAACGCGATCAGCGCCGCGATCGGCAAGGCCGCCGACCGCGCGGCCGAGGCCGCGCTGCGCAAGCCGCAGCTCGCGTTGCTCGACGAGCGGATCGCCGCGGCGAGCGCCGAGCTGCCGTCGTACGAAGAGCAGATCGACGCGTTGCTCTCCGACGTGCCGAACCTGCTCGACCCGAGCGTGCCCGACGGCTCGAGCGAGGCGCAGAACGTCGTCGTGCGCACGCGCGGAACGCCGCGCGCGTTCGACTTCACGCCCAAACCGCATTGGGAGCTCGGCGAAGCGCTCGGCATCCTCGACGTCGAGCGCGCGGCGAAACTCTCGGGCAGCCGCTTCTCCATCCTGCGCGGCGCGGGCGCGCGGCTCTCGCGCGCGCTCGTGGCGTACTTCCTCGATCGCGCGGCGCGCAACGGGTACGTCGAGATCAACCCGCCGCTGCTCGTCACGCGGACGACGATGTGGTCGACCGGCCAACTCTCGAAATTCGCCGACGCGATGTTCACCGACACGTCGGCCGATCTGTACCTGATCCCCACGGCGGAAGTGCCGCTCGCCGGCATGCATCGCGACGAGATTCTCGCGCCCGGCGCGCTGCCGTTGCGGTACGTCGCGCACACGCCGTGTTTTCGCAAGGAAGCCGGCGCCGCCGGCCGCGACACGCGCGGTCTCATCCGTCAGCATCAATTCGAGAAGGTCGAGCTCGTGTGGCTCACCCAGCCGGAACGCTCGTTCGACGATCTCGAACGGTTGACGGCGCACGCGTCGGCGCTGCTCGACGAACTCGAGTTGCCGCACCGCGTCATGCTGCTCTGCGCCGGCGACGTCGGCTTCGCATCGGCCAAGACGTACGACCTCGAAGTGTGGCTGCCGAGCGACGGCGGCGGGTATCGCGAGATCAGTTCGTGCTCCAACTGCACCGACTTCCAGGCGCGCCGGTCCGCGATCCGCTTCCGCCGCGACGCCAAAGCGAAGCCGGAACTGGTGCACACGCTCAACGGCTCGGGTCTCGCGATCGGTCGCGCGCTGCTCGCGATCATCGAGAACTTTCAGCGCGCGGACGGCGGCATCGATCTGCCGGCGGTGCTGCGGCCCTTCGCCGGCTTTGCGTCGATCGAGCCCGACGGCTCGGTGCGCCCGGAGGTGTCGCCGTCGACGACGCTCTGATCCTCTACGCCTCGCGCTTGCTACGCGCGGGCGGCGTGATCGCGCTTCCCACCGAAACCGTCTACGGCCTCGCCGCGGACATCGCGAACGAGGCGGCGGTGCGACGCGTCTTCGCGATCAAGGGCCGGCCGATGTCGCATCCGCTGATCGTGCACGTCGCGGACGCGAGCGACATCGACCGGTACGCCGTCGACGCGCCGCCGGAAGCGCGGCAACTCGCGGCGCGTTTTTGGCCCGGGCCGCTCACGATGGTGCTGCGCAAGTCGGCCGCGGTGCCGTACTACGTCACCGGCGATCAAGACACGGTCGCGTTGCGCGTCGTCGATCAGCGCATGACGCGCGCGATCATCCGCAACTTCGGCGGCGCCGTCGCCGCGCCGTCGGCGAATCGTTTCGGCCGCGTTAGCCCGACCAGCGCCGAGCACGTGCGCGACGATCTCGGCGACGACGTCGACTTCATCGTCGATGGTGGCCCCTCGCTCGTCGGCGTCGAGTCGACGATCGTCGATCTCACCGGACGCGTGCCGGCGATTCTGCGGGCCGGCGCGATCGGACGCGCCGAACTCGCGAGCGCGCTCGGACGTCCCGTCGTGCGCCGCCGCCGGCCGGGCAACGTGCGCGTATCGGGCACGCTCGCATCGCACTACGCACCGCGCGCGAGCGTCGTCCTGAGCGACGCGCGGTCGGCGGATCGGGAGCTCGCGAAATTGCTCGAGGACGGCGTGCGCGCGGTGCGGCTCGTTCTCCCCGACGATCCCGCCGAAGCCGCACGCGCGCTCTACGCGTCGCTGCGCGAACTCGACGCCGCGGGCTACGACGCGATCGTCGCAACGCTCCCGCCCGCCACCGAAGCGAACGCCGCCGTTCGCGACCGCCTCACCCGAGCCGCCGCACCGCGTTAGAGCGCCGGCGTTTTGCGGGCGAGGCGGCGCACCGATTCGTCGATGTCGTAGCGCTCGAGTTCGCTGAGCGGGATCCAGCGCACGTCGTGTGATTCGCCGTTGCGCACGAGCGACTCGCGCGGATCCGCTTCGAACGCAAAGCGCAGATCGAAGTGTTCGTGTTCGGGCTCGTCGCCACGCGCGGGAATGTGGTGCACGTCGATGTCGTAGATGCCCTCGCCGATCGCGCGCAACGTACGCAGTCCCGACTCCTCGCGCGCTTCGCGCTGCGCGGCGAGCCGCACGTCGGGGTCGCCGTCGACGTGGCCGCCCAACTGCAACCAGCGCGCGAGCTTACGATGGTGCAGCAGCACCGCCGCACGGCGCGACGGGTCGACGATCCACGCCGAGGCCGTGACGTGGCCGCTTCGATTGGCGCGATCGAATGCGTCCAGGCCGTCGCTTGTGATGAACGCGACGACGCGGTCGCGCATCGCGGCCTCGCGCGCATCGGCGGGAACGTAGGCGTGCAACTCGCCGAGCAGATCGCGCAGCGCGACCTCGGCGGGCAGGCTTCTCGATGCATCAGCGGCCATAGAACGTTCGATGTCCTTCGCCCCGCAGCCGGTTGCGCTCGCGCGCATTGCGGCCCTTGCGACGTACGCCCCCGAGCGCCGCCTGACCAACGCCGATCTGCAAAACCTGGTGGACACCAGCGACGAGTGGATCGTCAAGCGCACCGGCATCCGCGAACGCCGCATCGCCGCCGACGACGAGTACACGAGCGACCTCGCGTTGCGCGCGGTCCGTTCGCTGATCGAGCAGACCGGCCCGCTGACCGAGGTCGACCTGGTGATCGCGGCGACCTCGACCGCCGACTACGTCTTTCCGAGCCTTGCGGCGCAGATCCAGAGCGCCGCCGGGCTGACGGCCGGTGCGTTCGACGTTTCCGCGGCGTGCGCGGGCTTCGTGCACGCGCTCAACCTCGCCACCATGCTGGTCTCCGCCGGGCAAGCGCGTGCGGTGCTCGTGATCGGCGCGGAGACGATGAGCAAATCGATCGACTACGCCGACCGTTCGACGTGCGTGCTCTTCGGCGACGGCGCGGGCGCGGCGCTGGTGGTGCCCGGCGATGCGACCTCGTACGTCGAGGCGACCTCGTTCGGCAGCGACGGCGCGAGCGGCAAGCACCTCTATCGCACGGCCGCGCGGCACGACATCAACGGCATCGTCGACGACACGGGTCTGCTGCGCCAGGCGGGCGCCGAGGTGTACAAGTGGGCCGTGCGACGCATCCCCGAGGCGATCGACGCGCTGCTCGCGCGAGCGGGCGTGGCGGCGAGCGACGTCGACTGGTTCGTGCCGCACAGCGCGAACCTGCGCATCATCGAAGCGCTCTGCAAGACGACGGGCATCTCGCTCGAGCGAACGCTCTCGAGCATCGCGATGTACGGCAATACGTCGGCCGCATCGATCCCGCTCGCGCTCGCACCGGCCGTCGCCGACGGGCGCGTCCGGCGTGGCGACCGCATCTTGACGATCGGTTTCGGCGGCGGCCTCGTGTACGCGAGCTCGCTGCTCCGCTGGTAGCGCACGAGGCGTTAACCTCGCCATAACGGAGGCGATCGCGGTTGCTTGCGCGATTGAATTCCCTGAGATGAAGAACGTTTCGCCAGCGAGCGCGCGGCGCATCACCGCCGCGTGCGCCGCCCTCACCTACGCGGCCGCGCTCGCCGGCGCCGCGCCCGCGTTCGCGCAGACCAACGCCGACGATCTGCCGACCGCGACGCCGATCAAACATCTGGTCGTGATCTACCAAGAGAACGTCTCGTTCGATCACTACTTCGCGACGTATCCCCGCGCCGCGAACCCGCCGGGCGAACCGGTCTTCACCGCCGCACCGGGAACGACGTCGGCGAATACGCTCGCGGCGGCGAAGCTGCTCGCCAACAATCCGAACGCCGGCGATGCGAACGGCGGCGCCGCGGCCGAACCGTTCCGGCTCGATCGCGCGCAGGCCGCGACGGCCGATCAAAATCACGCGTACACTGCCGAAGAGCAGGCCTACGACGCCGGCAAGGCCGATCGATTTCCGCGCTTCACCGGCAACGGCACGCCGGGCGGCGTCGCCGCGTTCGGCACGCCCGGCCAAGTGATGGGCTACTACGACGGCAACACGGTGACCGCGCTCTGGCGCTACGCGCAGCACTTCGCGATGAGCGACAACGCGTACGGCGACACGTACGGTCCCTCGACGCCGGGCGCGCTCGAGGTCGTCTCGGGTCAGACGAACGGCATGCTGATCGGCGCGACGACAAAGGCGCCCTCGACCCTGAGCGCCACCTCGTATTACGTGAACGACGGCCAGGGCGGCTTCACGATGATCAACGACGTCGATCCCGTATTCGACGTGTGCTCGAACCAGAACGACATCGCGATGATGAGCGGCAAGAACATCGGCGACTTGCTCACCGCCGCCAACGTGTCGTGGGGCGGGTTCATGGGCGGCTTCGATCTCGGCGCGACCAACGCGAACGGCAGCACCGGCTGCAAGCGTTCCACGCACTCGACCGTCGTCGGCGCCGACATCCCGGACTACATCGCGCACCACAACTGGTTCGCCTACTACCTTTCAACCGCGAACCCGGGCCACGCGCGGCCCAGTTCGATCGCGGCGATCGGATCGACGTACGAGGCCGACGGGAAGACGCTCGATCCGGCCAACCACGAGTACGATCTCGACGACTTCTCCGCGGCGGTGAAGGCCGGCAACTTCCCGGCCGTCTCGTATCTGAAATCGCCGGCGTATCAAGACGCTCACGCCGGCTACTCGGATCCGCTCGACGAACAATCGTCGATCGTTTCGCTCGTGAACTTCATCGAACGCCAGCCGGATTGGAAGAGCACCGCGATCGTCATCGTGTACGACGATTCCGACGGTTGGTACGATCACGCCGGCGCGCCCGTCACGAACCCATCGTTCGACGCGCAAGCGGATCAGCTCGACGGTGCGGGCCGGTGCGGCTCGGGCACGCCGCTCGCCGGCGTCGGCGGCAAGCCGGTCAACGGCCGTTGCGGGCCCGGCACGCGCGTGCCGTTCATCGTGATCTCGCCCTACGCGAAGGCGAACGACATCGACCACACGCGGATCTCGCAGGCGTCGATCCCGCGCTTCATCGAGGAGAACTGGCTGCACGGCCAACGCATCGGCGGCGGCTCGTTCGACGCGAGCGCGGGCACGATGACGAGCCTGTTCGACTTCGCCGCGCCGACGCGCATCGCACCGTTGTTCCTCGATCCGGCCACGGGCAATCCGCTGCCGTAACGCGGCGCGCGCCGCCGGCGTCCTCGCCGTCGCGCTCGCCATCGGCGGGGCGGCATCGGCGGCGGCGCCGCTCGGCGCGGGCGAGAACCCGCATCCCGTGCACCTCGTGCGCCCGCCCGTCGCACCGCTCTCGGCGATGGCGCTGCTCGGACGACGCGTGTTCTTCGACCGCAGCCTATCGTCGTCGCGCGCGATATCGTGCGCCGACTGCCATAGCCCGCAGCATGCCTTCGGGCCGCCCGGCGCGAGCGCGGTGATGAACGGCGGCCCGACGCTTTCGCGACCGGGCATGCGCGCGGTGCCGTCGCTGATGTATCTCGAACGGGTGCCGAATTTCAGCATCGGCCCGGATGATCCCGAGAGCGAAGGCGCGGCACCGGTCGCAACGAGCGGCGCGAACCTCGTGCCGCAGGGCGGTCTCTTCTGGGATGGGCGCGCCGATACGTTGCAAGGTCAGGCGCTCGAACCGTTGCTCGATCGCGACGAGATGGACGGCGGCAGCATCGCAACGGTCGCCGCCAACCTCGCGCACGCGCCGTACGCGCCGCAGATCGTGCAACTCTTCGGACCAGGGATTCTGAACGATGCGAAGCTGCTCGTCGCCGAGACGCTCTTCGCCGTCGGGCGCTTCGAGGTGGAAGATCCGGCGTTCCATCCGTACACGAGCAAGTACGACGCCTGGCTCGAAGGCACGGCGCGCTTCACGCCGGCCGAAGCACGCGGGTACCGGCTCTTCAACGATCCGAAGCGCGCGAATTGCGCGGGCTGCCATCTCGATGCGCCGAGCGCCGACGGGTTACCGCCGCTGTTCACCGACCACCAATACGAAGCGCTCGCCGTGCCACGCAACGCCGCGCTCTCCGTCAACCGCGATCCGGCCTTCTTCGATCTCGGCATCTGCGGCCCGAAGCGCACCGATCGACGCGCGCAAACGCGCTATTGCGGCATGTTCGCAACGCCGACGCTGCGCAACGTCGCGACGCGCCACGTCTTCTTCCACAACGGCGTCGACCACACGCTCGCGCACGTGATGGACTTCTACGCCGAACGCGATACCGCGACGCAACGCATCTATCCGCGCGACGCGCACGGCCGGCTCATCCGCTACGACGATCTCCCGCCCGCCGATCGCGCCAACGTCGACACGGTCGATCCGCCGTTCAACCGCCGCCCCGGCCAACCGCCCGCGATCACGCCGCAAGAAGAACGCGACATCATCGCCTTCCTCCAAACCCTCACCGACGGCTACCACCCCTAACCCGATCGCCACCACAACGCGAACATGCCCCCGTGTCATACGACGCGAACGTGCCCCCCCGGTGTCATGCCGAGCGAAGGTTCGCGTGCAGCGAACCGCAGTCGAGGTACCGCGACCGGCCTGAGGATTGCGGCGGGCGGGCCGACGATGTATGGGCGTGAGGAGAGAGTGGGATTCGAACCCACGGAGCCCGTGAAGGCTCTGCAGTTTTCAAGACTGCTGCGTTAAACCGCTCCGCCATCTCTCCGCGGCGCCGATACCATTCCGCATTCGGTCGCGAAGGCTCCCGTCCCGCAAGCAAGAACGCACGCTCGGCCCGTACCTCGACGGGCCGGATTATCACTATAGAGGGCCGAGCGCTGCTTCCCTTAGGCGCTTGTCGAATGTATCCGTGTTAACGCCCACGATAAGCTAAAAACCCAGTCTCTTTGCGGAGGGCTCCTTTTTTGTTGACACTTCTTGCCGATGCCAACCCGCTGATCGAGGCGCCGTCGTGGCTCAACGCGGGCGATACGGCATGGCAACTGACGGCGGGCACGTTCGTCGGCTTGCAGAGCATCCCGGGACTGGCCATCCTCTACGCCGGACTCGCCAAGAAGAAATGGGCGCTGAACTCGGCGGTCATGTGCTTCTACGCGTTTTCGGTCGTGTTGATCACGTGGTCGCTGTGGGGCTACAACATGTCCTTTGGCACCCACTGGCTGAATCTGCTCGGCGGCTGGTTCCTCGGCGTGCCCGGGCCGTCGATCGGCGCGGCGCAAGAGCTCGGACAGACCGTGATCCCCGACGCGGCCGCTGCGCTGCCCGACCTGCACTTCTCGGGCTCGGCGATGATCTGGTTCCAGTTCGTGTTCGCCGGCATCACGCCGCTGCTGATCGCGGGCTCGGTGCTCGGTCGCATGAACTTCAAGGCCTGGATGATCTTCGTTCCGCTCTGGAGCACGATCGTCTACTCGATCGGCGCGTTCAGCATCTGGGGCGGCGGTTGGCTCGCCCAACTCGGCGCGGCCGACTACTCGGGCGGGTACGTCATCCATCTGGCGGCCGGCGTTTCGGGCTTCGTCGCCGCGGCGATGGTCGGCCCGCGCCTCCTCGCCGACCGCAAGGACTTCGAGCCCAACAACCTGATCATCGCGCTCGCCGGCGCCGGCATCCTCTGGCTCGGCTGGAACGGGTTCAACGGCGGCGATCCGTACTTCGCGAACGGCGACGCCGCGGCGGCCGTGCTCAACACCAACATCGCGACGGTCTGCTCGCTACTCGTGTGGATGATCCTCGACATGTTCGTGACCGGGAAAGTCAACGCGGTCTCGATGATCAACGGCATGATCGTCGGGCTCGTCGCGATCACGCCCGGCGCCGGTTTCTGCGACGGCTTCGGCGCGGGCATCACCGGCATCGTCGTCGGCCTCATCGCCTGGTTCAGCCTCAACAAGCTCGGCAACACCGCGCTGCTGCAAAAGGTCGATGATACGTTCGGCGTCATTCACACGCACGGTGTCGCCGGGCTTTGCGGCGGCCTGATCGTCGGTATCGTCGCCAACCCGCAGATGATCGAGTACTACGCGAGCGACGCCGGCAAGAAGCTCAAGCCGCCCACGTCCGACTTCGCGATCAACGGCCTGCTGTACGGCGGCGGTTTCCACCAGTTGAGCCTGCAGGCCCTCGCGGCCGCGTTCATCATCGTGATCAACATCATCGGCACCGCGATCATCCTCAAGGTCGTGTCGTTCATCGTGCCGCTGCGCGCGAGCGACGGCGACGTCGAAGGCGGCGATCTCGCGATCCACGGCATGGATCCGATGCCCTATCCCGTCGCGGAGACGGCGAACGTCTGAGGACGCCGCCGGCACGCAGCGAACAAACCGCCGGAGGGATCCGGCGGTTTTTCTCTAGGCGTAGACGCTCAAGTAGGCGTTGAGGTGACCGTGCGCGTCGTTGGCCGTGGTGAGCGAGGCGCCCGAGACGGGGGGATTCGCTGCGATGCCGTTCGGCGCGGTCGTCGACGAACTGCCCGCGCTCGCAGCGGTCGACCCGCCGACGGCGGTGAGCGTCGCGGAGACGTCGTTCGAAACGCCGGCGTTGGAACCGGATTGCGTCGCCTTGCCCGCGCCGGGCTGCTGCGCATCGCTCACGGTGCCGCCGGGCGTTCCACCCGGCGCGCCGGGCTCACCCGGGCCGCCCGGGCCGCCCGGACCGTTCGCCGTGACGGCGCCGTTGGTCGCGACCGGTGGTGCCGCGAGCACGTTGAACGTCGGCGGACCCGCGTACGCCGGCGAGCTCGACGTCGAGTCGGGCCCGTTCGCCGGCGGGGACGCCGCAACGACCCCGCTCTGAAGCTGGCTGAGCGGTGGCGGAGCGGGAATGCGATCGGACGGAGCGATGGTTGCTGCTGACATCACGAGACCTCTGGCCCCACTGTAGCCGAGGCGAGCGCCCGCCGGAAGCCCCCCGCGCAGGAAATCGTCTTAACGTGCGCTGCGTAACACCGCGCGTAACTCGTCGTGCAACACACCGTTCGTCGCGGCAATCGATCCGGCGGCGATCTCGAACGGCGCGCCGTCGATCGCGGTCACGCGTCCGCCGGCTTCGGCGATGATCAGCGCGCCGGCGGCCACGTCCCACGGCTTGAGATCCCACTCCCAGAACGCATCGAAGCGCCCCGCCGCGACGAGCGCGAGATCGAGCGCGGCCGAGCCGTCGCGGCGCACGCCCTGCGCGCAGCGCGAGAGCGCGGCGAACTCGTTGCCGTTCCGATCGTAGGCGGTGGGATTGAATCCCGTGCAGACGAGCGCGCCGTCGAGCGTCGCGACCGACGACACGGAGATCGGCCGGCCGTTGAGGGCGGCACCACCGCCGCGTTGCGCGGTGAAGTGCAACTGGAGAAAGGGCGCGTCGATCGCCGCCGCTTCCATCACGCCGTCGCGCTCGTAGGCGATCGATACGCAGAACATCGGATACCCGTGCGCGTAATTCGTCGTGCCGTCGAGCGGATCGACGATGAATCGCTCGTTCCCCGGCGCATCGTACACCCCGCCTTCCTCGCCGAGGATGGCGGCGGTCGGAAACGCATCGCGCACCGCGGCGACGACGATCGCCTCACTCGCGCGATCGAATTCCGTCACGACGTCGCGCGGACGTTTCTCCATCATGCGATGCGGACCGCCGAACCCCTCGAGCAGCAACGCACCGCAACGACGCGCGAGAGATGAGACAAAAACGAGCGGGTCCACGGTTCTCCTGATCGGAACGCTAGAGGCAATGTTTCGGCGAACGGATCGCACACGGCTCGACCGCGTCCTTGCGGCCATCGAGATTCCGACCCTCGGACTCTGGCTCGGCGCGCTGTGCGGCTTCGCCTTCATCTTCGCGCCGGCGGCGTTTCACATCGTGTCCGACCTCACGCAATTTGCCGCGCTGACCTCGGCCAACCTCCGCGCGCTCGCGAACGTGGGGTATGTGTGCGGAGCGATCGCGATCATCACCGCGATCGTGCGCTCGCGCGAGGCAGCGGACCGAACGAACGACATCGCGCGAGCGGCGTGCGTCGCGATCGCCCTCGGCTTCCTCGCGTGGGAGATGGCGATCGTCGTGCCGGCGATGGCCGCCACGCCGGACTTCCAATCGGAGGCGTATCACGCGTTGCACGCGGCTTCGACGCGGGTCTACGGGGGCGCGGTCCTCTTCATCGTGGCGGCCCTCGTGCTGGCCGCCGTTCGCAACGATAGCTGAGCGCGACGCAAGAAAAGCCGACTCCGGTCGGGTAAGGACGACCCAATGGCGTTCCACGACGGGTTCCTCTCCGAGATGATCGGACGAGCGGCGGTGGTCGACGCGGGCGGACGGCGGGAGACCGTCGGCCGTGTTTGCGATTTCGTCGTCGAGCAACCCGACGCCACGTTTCCGCACGTCGACGCCGTCGTGATCAAGAACCGCAGCGGCAAGCGACTCGCGCCGATCGCGACCGTGATCGATTTCGACGACAAGGGCAGCCTCGTGCTCACCGTAGCGCCGACCACGGTGGCCCCACCCGACGACGAGACGCTCTATCTGGTCGAAGATCTTTTCGACAAGCAGATCGTCGACGTCGACGGCCGCAAGGTCGTGCGCATCAACGACATCGAGGTCGCGCGCACCAGCGGCGCGCTGCGCGTCGTCGCCGCCGACATCGGCATCGGCGGCATCGTGCGCCGCCTCGGCGGCGGCGGTCTCTCGCGCGGTCTCTTCGCGCGCATTCCGCGCACGCTGATCGCGTGGGACAACGTCGCGCCGCTCGGCGACCTCAATCCCACCCAGATCCAACTCTCGGTCGCCGACAACCGGCTGGCGCGCCTCCACCCCTCGGATCTCGCGGAGATCATCGGCGATCTCTCGGCCCAGGATGCCGCACGCGTCGTCGGGTCGCTCGACGACGAAACCGCCGCCGACGCGCTCGAACACCTCGATTCCGAGACGCAGCGCTCGATCATCGACGACCTCGGCGCCGAACGCGCCGCCGACATCATCGAGGAGATGGATTCCGACGACGCCGCCGATCTGCTCGGCGATCTGCCCGAGGAACAACAAGAAAAGCTCCTCGCCGAGATGGACGCCGAGACCGCCGACGATCTGCGCGAACTCGTCGCGTACGATGAAGAGACCGCAGGCGGCATGATGACGACCGACTACCTGTGGATATATCCGCATCGCACGGTCGCCGCGACCATGGCGAAGATTCGCGAGCTTGCTCCCGAGACGGAGTTCATCTACTATCTCTACGTCACCGATCAGTCGGAAAAGCTGCTCGGCGTGCTCTCGTTGCGAACGCTCCTGCTCTCGCCGCCGGACGCGACGATCCACACGGTCATGGATACCGATCTCGTGAGCGTTCATCCCGACACGCCGGCCGAAGAAGTCGCCTCGACCATCGCGCGCTACGATCTGCTCGCGTGCCCCGTGCTCGACGACGCCGGCATGCTGCTCGGCATCGTCACGGTCGACGACGCAATCGATGCGATCATCCCCGACCGGGTGAAAAAGCAGTTGCCGCGATTCACGCCGCGGCGCAAACGCCAACGACTCGAGCTGGCGTAGGCGGCGATGCGACGCTCCTGGCGCGCGCTGGTCGCGCTGTTTGCCGTGCTCGGCCCCGGCTTCGTCACGGCCTCGGCCGGGAACGACGTCGGCGGCATCGCGACGTACTCCGCGGCCGGCGCGAAGTTCGGCTATATCGTGCTCTGGACGCTCATTCCGCTCACGATCTCGCTGATCGTAGTGCAAGAGATGGCGGGCCGCATGGGCGCGGTCACGGGCCAGGGACTCGCCGGCCTGATTCGCGAGAACTTCGGCGTTCGCCTGACCTTCCTCGCGATGGCGATGCTCTTCTTCATCAACACCGGCATCACGGCGACGGAGTTCGCGGGCATCGCGGCATCGGCCGAAATCTTCCACCTCAGCCGCTACATCGTCATCCCGCTCGCGACGGTCGTCGTGTTTCTGCTCGTGCTGCGGCTGAGCAACAAGATCGTCGAACGCACCTTCGTCATCTTCTCGCTCATCTATTTGAGTTACATCGTCTCGGGCGTGCTCGCCAAGCCCGATTGGGGCGCGGTCGTCCACAACACGCTCGTGCCGACCTGGTCGCGCGAGGACGGCTTTCTCGTCACCGTCGTCGGGCTGATCGGCACCACCATCTCCCCGTACATGCAGTTCTTTCTCCAGTCGGCCGTCGTCGAGAAGGGCTCGCGCGCGAAGGATCTCTTCAACGTGCGCGCCGACATCATCGTCGGCTCGGTGCTCGGCATCGTGATCGCGGGCTTCATGATCATCGCCAACGCCGCGACGATCCACCACGCGGCCGTGATCGGAAACCGCCCGTCGCTCAACATCGATACGGCCCAAGCCGCCGACTTCGCGCGCGCGCTCGAACCGCTCGCCGGCAAGTTCGCCGCGACGCTCTTCGGCCTCGGCATCCTCAACGCGGGCTTGTTCACCGCGACCGTGCTGCCGCTGGCGACCGCGTTCATCATCTGCGAAGCATTCGGCATCGAGGCCGCCGTCAATCGGCGCTGGAGCGAGGCGCCGATCTTCTACGGGCTCTTCGCGGCCGGGATCGTCCTCGGCGCCGGGCTCGTGCTGCTGCTCCCGACCAACGGACTCTTCCAGTTCACGTTCTACGCCCAGGTGCTCCAGGGCGCGGTCCTACCGCTCGAGCTCGTGCTGATGCTGATCGTGATCAACCGCAAGCGCGTGATGGGAATCCATACCAATAACCGTGTCGCCAACGTCATCGCGTGGGGCACGGCCGTGGTGATCGGCGGGTTGGCGATCGTCTACGTGGTGCAGGCGGTCGTCAACGCCGTCACCGGCGGTTAGGCGTAACCGCCTGCCTTGGCGCCCAAATAGGCCGCACCGAGGACGCAGATCGTCGAGACGATCGTGATGATGAGGGCCGCCCGATCGCGTCCCCGGCGTGCGATACCGTTCGCAACCATGTAGCCGATCCAGGCGATGATGGCCAGTCCGTAGTGCTCGGGACCGGCGCGCAGCCCCTCGACGACGAGCCAGATGCCCAAGGCGATCTGGAGCGTTAGGACATAAAGAGTAATCCGACGCCCCATTTGACGCCAAACTAACAGGGCTGCGCACGCGGCAACGAGGATACCTACCGCCAAGTGCACGACGAGAACGTAGTTCATGCGCGCCGAGTTCGCCGTGATAGCGTCGATGCTTTGCTGGCCTATGCCGAAGCATTGGCCCGCATCGCCGCGACGGGCGGGGGCGCTCCGGCGCTGGCAGCCCATTTGGCCACGGCGATCGACGCCGCGGTCCTGGTCGAAGACGCGGAGTGGAAACATCTCGGCGTCGCCGGCAGCAAGGACCGCGCGGTTCCGCCCTCCATTCGCGATCTGCTCCCGACGACGATTGACGGCGAAGGCGACGACGGAGTTCCGCTCCAGCCGCCGGCCGATGCGCGCGCCCGCGCCTTCCCGATCCGCGCCGGCGGCTCGCGCCTGGGCTGGCTTTCGATCTTCCCGCGCTCCGGCGGAACGGCCGAGCGCCGTTCGCTGGTTCGCCTGACGACCGCCCAGATCGCGATCGAACTGTCGCGCGACGCGGGCGGCGGCCGCGGCCGGCGCCGTGGCTTCTGGGACCGGCTGCTCTCGCGCGCCTACGAGGACCCGCTCGAAGCGCGTGAGGACGCGCAGGCGCGCGGCATCACGCTGGCACCGGGCTACGTCGCGGTCGCCGTCGAGGGCGAAGGCCTCGAAGAGGCCGTCGCCGCGCAGAAGAACGCCGAGATCCGGCGCGTCTGCCTCGACACGCTCGGCACCCGCGGCGGCGACGTCGTGGTGATCGAACGTGGCGGCGGCTTCTTCTTCCTCGTTCCGGCTGCGCTCGAGGTCGACGCCTCGAACGCCCGCACCGCGGCGACGCTGATCCCGCGCGGCATCGCGCGCTCGGGCATCGACGCCAAGGTCGTGGGCGGCATCGGCCGTCACGCCGAGATGCTGCACGTCGCGCGCTCCGTCGACGAAGCGCGCGAGGCGACGACGATCGCGCGCCGCATGTTCGGCGGCGGCAAGGTGATGCCGTACGAAGACCTCGGCATCTACCCGCTGCTCCATCGTGGCGGCGGCACCAAGGACGAGTGGAAGGCGTTCGCCGACCGCGTGCTCGAGCCGCTGCGCGCGTACGACGACAAACACCAGACGGAACTCGTCCGAACGCTCCGCCTCTTCTTCGACGTAGGACAGAACATCAAGGTGGCTGCAGCCCAACTGAACGTCCATCGCCATACGGTCTTCTATCGTCTGCGGCAGATCGGGGAGATCGGCCGGCTGGATCTCGACAGCCCGCACGATCAGCTCACGCTGCGCGCTGCGATCGCTATCGATGCTCTCGGCAGTTAAGGACACGGGCGCCGTGCGGCGAGACGTGATCAAGACCGCGCGCGAGCGCGGTGTACGGTGGATCCGTTTGGCGTTCGTCGACATCTCCGGCATCGAGAAGAACATCACGGTTCCGGTCTCGGAACTCGAGCACGCGATGGACGGCAAGGTGACGTTCGACGGCGGCTCGATCGACGGGTTCATCCGCGAGGAAGAACTCGACATGGTGCTGCGCCCGGATCCGGCGACGTTCGCCGTGCTGCCGTGGACGCTCGAGAGCGGCGCGATCGAAGCGCGCATGCTCTGCGACATCGCGATGCCCGACGGCACCGCGTTCGAGGGCTGCCCGCGCAGCACGCTCAAGCGCGTGCTCGACGACGCCGGCGACGTGTTGCGCGGCATCAAGACCGGCCTCGAGGTCGAGTTCTACCTGTTCTCGCGCGAAGCCGACGGCACGCCGACGACGCGCACCACCGACGCCGGCTCGTACTTCGACTTCTCGCCCGCCGATCGCGGCGACGACGCGCGCACCGCGATGGCGGCGGCGCTCGAGTCGATGGGCATCGGCGTGTCGAGCACGCACCACGAACACGGCGCGGGCCAACACGAGATCGACCTGAGCGCGGGCGGCGTGCTCGGCACGGCCGATCGCCTCATCACCGTGCGCGGCGCGGTGAAGCAGGTCGCCTATCGTCACAACGTCCACGCGACGTTCATGCCGAAACCGATCCAGTCGTCGGCCGGCAGCGGCCTGCACGTCTACATCGCGCTCGGCGAGGTCGACGAGGTCGTGCGCCTGCACGCGATCGCGGGCTTGCTCGAACACGCGCCGGGCTTCACCGCGGTGTGCAATCCGACGGTCAACTCGTACAAGCGGCTGATGCCCGCATGGGACGCACCGATCTACACCGTGTGGTCGCACCGCAGCGCGAACGCGCTCGTGCGCGTGCCGCCCGCGATGGACGGACCGCCGGTGATCGAAGTGCGCAGCCCCGACTCCGCCTGCAATCCGTATCTCGCGCTCGCGACGCTGGTCGAAGCGGCCGCCGACGGCATCCGCTCGCGCACGCTGCCCGGCGATCCGTTCACCGGCTCGACCTACGATCTGCAGGGCAAGTATCTCAAGGATCACGGGATCCGCACGCTGCCGCACTCGCTCGGCGAAGCGATCGAAGCGCTCGATCGCGATCTCGTGATGCGCGGTGCGCTCGGCGACCACATCTATCACGCGTTTCGCGATGCGAAGCTCGCCGAGTTCGAACGCTATCGTCTCGCCGTGCACCCCTGGGAGCACGACGCCTACTTGCGCACGTTCTGATGAGCGCATACGCCTCGTCGGATGCCGCGCTGCTGCACGCCGCCGCGGCGATCGAAGCACGCGCGGGCGGCCCGATCGACATCGCGATCGTGCTCGGCAGCGGCCTGGCCGACGCGCTGCGCGGCCGCGGTGAACTGACCGGCATCCCGTACGACATGCTCGGCGTGATGCCGCCGCCGACCGCCAAGGGACACGTCGGCGAGGCGCTCGTCGGCACGCTCGGCGGCAAACGCGTCGTCGCGTTCTGCGGCCGCTATCATCTCTACGAGGGACGCACGCCGCAGGACGTCGTGACGCCCGTTCGTCTGGCGATCGCGGCCGGAGCGAAGCTGATCGTGCTGACCAACGCCGCCGGCGGGCTGAACCGCTCGTACCGCGCGGGCGACGTGATGCTGCTGCGCGATCACATCAACCTGACCGGCACCAATCCACTCGCCACGCTCGACGGCCTCGACGGCGTGCCCGAACGGTTCGTCAACATGAGCGACGCGTATCCCGTCGAGCTGCGCACCATGGCGCGCGCGGCGGCTGAAGCGAACGGCCTGCGCGTGCACGAGGGCGTGTACGCGGGGCTGCTCGGCCCCTCGTTCGAGACGCCCGCCGAGGTCGCGCACCTGCGCCTGATCGGCGCCGACGCGGTCGGCATGTCGACCGTGATCGAGACGATTGCGGCACGCGCGCGCGGCGCACGCGTCGTCGCCGCATCGCTGATCACCAACGTGCACGACGGCGCGCCGACGACGTCCGACGAGGTGATGATCGCCTCCGCGAAAGCGGCCACGCACATCGCCGGCTTCATGGAGTCGCTCGCCGCCACCGTCGAGCTCTAGCTAGCGCACGCGGCGCGCCTACTTCAAACTGGCGATGAAGCGCGTGTCGACGACTTGTGCGAACGGGATCGGCGCGGGGATCGTCTTGGCCTTCACTTCGATCGCGTTGACCGTCTCGAGGCCCTTCGGCGGCACCGCGAAGCCGGCGGGCACCGCTCGCACCTGACGCTTCACGACCGAGAGCATCAGCGCCGGATCGATGTCGGGAAACTCTTTGTTCATCGTCGCGGCGGCGACGGCGGGCGTCGTGCGGGCGCTGACCGTCTCCGCCTCGAGCACGCGAACGAACGTCTGCATCGCGCCCGCGTTCGCGTTCGCGAAGTCGGCGCGCGACATGATCACGATGCCCGGATAGTCGAATTGCGGATCGTAGAGCATCCGATACTTCTTCGTGTCGACGAGGCGTTGCAATTCCGGCGGCGACACCATGCCCGCGGCGACGCGATCTGTTTCGAGCGCGGCCACCATCGAGGCACCGCTACCCGCGGCGATGATGCTCAGGTCGCGGTCGGGGTTGATGCCCGCCGCGAGCAAGCCCTGGCGCAGACCCGTATCGGAGAGGCTCTGCGGTGCGGTGATCGCGACCGTCTGGCCCTTGAGATCGTCGAGCGTCTTGAACGTCGAGCCGGCCTTCACGACGAGCGCGTACCCGACCGCATTCTGGATGCAGCCGAAGATCTTCACGTCGATGCCGCGACTCTGCGCGCGCAGCGCGTGTTCGGGCGAACCGACGAAGACGTCGACGCTGCCGCCGATCAGCGCCGCGATCGCGGGCGCACCCGCGGTAAAACACTCTTTCTCGACGTCCAATCCGGCGCGCTGATATGCGCCGTCGTTGAGTCCGAGCTCCGCGATCATCGGGTTCATCCCGCCGCAGATATAGCCGAGGTGGATCGTCCCCTTCGTTTGCGCAGCGACCGGCATCACCGGCGCCGAAGCGAGCAACGCGGCGGCGAATGCGCCGGCGAACAAACGTTTCATCGATGCGTTGAACGCGGTACGGCGCGGGAAGGATGCAGCCCCGCGCGGTACATCCGGCGCATGCAGACGATCGGATCCGAAGCCGAATTCCGTCGCCGCTTCCCCGTGCACGTCGAGCACGAGGTCGAGTTTCGCGAGATCGACATGCTGCGGCACGTGAACAACATCCGCTACGCGGATTGGGCCGAATGGCTGCGCTCGCGCTATTTCGAAGACGTGATGGGCTTCCACGTGCTCGAAGACGAGAGCGTGATCATCGCGCGTCACGACATGCACTACGACGCGCCCGTCGCCTATCGCGATCGCGTGCTCATCGGCGGCGCGGTCGAACGGCTCGGAACCAAATCGTTCGACTTCGCCACCTGGGTGTGGTCGCTCGACGACGAGCGCATCGTGTTCCACTCGCTCGCCGTGCTCGTCGCCTACGATTACCGGGCGAACGCTTCGATCGTCATCCCCACCGCGTGGCGCGAACGCCTCGCCGCACACGCACCTGCCCATCACGCCGAGAAGAGCGACCACATCGAGCGGTAGAACCACGAGCCGTCGGTCTTGAGGAAGTAGCCGGTCGCGATCAGCGCGTCGGCGACCGGCGGGCGCAACGCGGCGAGGCGACAGATCGGGCCGCCGGCGACGCGCATCCAGCGCATCATCTTGCGCGCTTCGATCTCGTTGCGATCGAACGGCGCGAGCGCGCGTTCGTAGGCCGCACCCGCGGCGTCGACGTCGTCGTGCTCGAGCAACGCGGCCGCGGCGGCGAGCCCGGTGGCGATCGCTTGCGAGACGCCTTCGGCCGAGAGCGGGTCCGCGACGCCGGCGGCGTCGCCGATGAGAAACGCGCGGCCGGCATAGCGGCGATCGCGACCCGAGGGGATCACGCCGCCGTGCACGTCCTCGAGCGTCGCATCGGGTGACACGAAGGCGCTCGCGTGCGGATCGCGCGCGAGCCACGCGCGCAGCGCGGCGCGCAGATCGCCGCCGAAACGGTTGGCGCAGTCCTCGGTGATGGCGATGCCGACGTTGGCGCGGCGCGGCGCGACGGGAAACAGCCAGGCGTAGCCGGGGAGAAACGCCGCGTCGTAGTGCACGCGATACTCCGCGGTCAGCGGCGCGAGCGTGTCGGCGTACCCGCGCAAGGCGACGAGCCGCGAGTGGTGCGGCGGAAAGCCGAGCTTCGCCGCGAGCGCGCCGGTCGCGCCGTCGGCAACGAGCAGCGCGTCGGCGCGTTCGCTCGACGTTCCGCTCGCGCCGCGCACCTCATACGTCCCGTTGCGCCACGATTCGATCGACGTCGCCGGTGCGAAGGCGGCGCCGGCCGCGACCGCCGCGTCGAGCAGCCGCCCGTCGGAGTCGAGCCGCGCGCGACAGGTGCCGTCGGGCATGCCGCGCGGCCAGCGCCCGCGCGAGACGGCGCCGTCGGGGCCGACCATGACGGTCGTCGCGATCGACGGCTCGAGCGGCAGCTCGATACCGAGATCGCGGTAGTGCGCGACGCTCGAGGGCGTGAGCCCATCGCCGCACGTCTTCGCCCGCGGCCACACCGCCCGGTCGAAGAGGCGCACCTCGACGCCGCGCCGTGCGAGGGCGAGCGCGGCGGCGGCACCCGACGGCCCCGCGCCGGCGATGACGACGCGCACGCTAGGCCGCGGCGACGGCCAACGCGGCCGCCGTTGCGCGCAAAATCTCCCACGCCAGCGCAACGTCGTCGCGCGTGGTGCGCTCGTTGCCGATCGCGAGCCGCAGCACGGTGCGGCCGTGCAGCTTCGTCGCCGAGATCATGATGCGCCCGTCGGCGTTCACGGCGGCGACGATCGCGTCGTTGCGCGCATCGACGCGCGCGGCGTCGAGCCCCGCCGGCGCGTAGCGGTAGCACACGACCGAGAGCGGGTGCGGCGCGCAGATCTCCCACTCCGGTGTCGCCTCGATCCAGGCCGCGAACGTTTGCGCGAGCGCGATGTGCGCGCGCAGGCGCGACTGCAAACCGCTCACGCCGTATTCGCGAATCGCGAACCAGAGCTTGAGCGCGCGGAAGCGCCGCCCGAGCTGGAGCCCGTAATCCATGTAGTTGTGCACGTCGGTCTCGGGCGTGACGAGGTAGTCGGCGACGAGACTGAACGTGCGGCGCAGCAACGCGGGATCGCGCACGTAGAGCACCGAGAGATCGATCGGGATGAAGAGCCACTTGTGCGGGTTGAGCACGATCGAGTCGGCCGCGTGCGCGGGGTCGAGCAGGTAGCGGAACTCGGGCAGGATCGCCGCCGGGCCCGCATAGGCGGCGTCGACGTGCAGCCACACGCCGCGTTCGCGCGCGATCGCGGCGATCGCGGCGACCGGATCGCTCGACGTGGTGGAGGTGGTGCCGACCGTCGCGACCACGCACATCGGAATGCGTCCGCGTGCGACGTCGTCGTCGATCGCCGCGGCGAGCGCGGCAGCGTCCATGCGGAACTCCGCATCGACCGGAATCTTCACCACGTTCTCGCGGCCCACGCCGAGCGCGATCGCGCCCTTCTCGATGTGCGAGTGCGTGTGCTCGGTGATGTAGACGCGCAGCGGCGGCAGATCGCGGCCGGTCATGCCGCGTTCGCGGATGTCGAGTCCGAGGCGCTCGCGCGCGGCGGCGAGCGCGGTGAAGCCGCTGATCGACGCCGTGTCGTAGATGATGCCGTGGAAGTCGCCGGGCAACCCGAGCATCTGACGCAGCCAGCCGAGCGTCACGTCTTCGAGTTCGGTCGCGGCCGGCGAGGTGCGCCACAACATCGCGTTCACGTCGAGCGCGGCAGCGAGCGCCTCGGCGAGCACGGCGACGGGTGCGGCGCTGATCGCGAAGTACGCGAAGAAGCGCGGGTGGTTCCAGTGCGTGAGCCCCGGAACGACGAACGCCTCGAAGTCGGCGAAGATCGCGTCGAAGGATTCCCCTTCCACCGGCGCTTCCGATGGCAACGCGGCGACGAGGTCGCCCGGCTGTGCGTTCGAGAGCACGCGATACCGGCGGGTGTCGGCGAAGAACGCATCGATCCACGCGGCGACGCGCGCGAAGCGCTCGCGGAACGCCGGATCGGTCACCGGTTGGTGTCGGTCAGCACGATCTCGGCGATTTGGTCGATGTAGAGCGTGACGCCTTCGCCGAGGCCGTGCGCGATGAAGACGCTCAGCGAGTGATCGGAGAGCAACTCGGTCCGCAACCGCCCGGAGAACGACGAACCATCGTGCAGCCGGACGAGTACGTCGCGTCCGGCGAACCGACGAATCGTCTCGACCGCGTAGCCCACCATACCCGTTCGGACGCCACGCCTGCGCGCGTCGTTCCGTTGCGGTCGCGCGAGTAAATGATCGACGCTTCGTCTAACGTGGCACGCATGCAGCCGAGTGAGAATCCGCTTGACTTCGGAGCCGAGATGCTCGAGGGCACGAATCCGTTCGTCGGAATCCTTCCGCGACGTCCGCCGAAGGCGGTGCTCTCGACGAACGCTCCCGCGCCGATCGGTCCCTACAGCCAGGCGATCGTAGCCGGCAACACGATCTATTGCAGCGGACAACTGGGCCTCGATCCCGCGACGATGAAACTCGTCGACGGCGACGTCGCCGCGCAAACGCAGCGCGCGTTGCAGAATCTCTCCGCCGTGCTCGAAGCGGGACGTTCCTCAACGCGCCTGATCGTCAAGACGACGATCTACCTCGTCGACATGAACGACTTCGCGACGGTGAACGGCGTGTATGCCGCGTTCTTTCCGCACCTGCCGCCGGCGCGCACGACGATCGCCGTCGCCGCGCTGCCGCTCGGCGGTCGCGTCGAGATCGAGGCGATCGCGCTCATTCGCTGAGCTGCCAGTAGGCGAACGCGATACCGACGGGCGAGGCGTAGACGGGGACGTAGTCGACCACCGTTCCGGGCATGCCGTCGACCGTCGCGGCCGCGGCGATCCAGTTGCGCGTTTCACCCGTGCCGCTGCCGAGGCCGGCGACGATGCCGGTGCCCCCGCTCGCATCCTTCACGCTGCGCTCGTCGGCCGGATCGTACACGATCGGATACGCATCGAACGTCGCCGCCATCGCGCGCGCATCGCCCGTCGTCACGCCGGCGAGGATCGCGCGATCGAACGCCTCGTCGAGCGTCGATCGCCCCGCTCCGGGCGTGTGCCAGAGGCCACCTGATCCCACGATCGCAACGCGCAGATCGGCGGGAAATTCCTCGATCGTCTCGCGCACCGCTCGCCCGAACGCATAACAACGCTGCGCCGTGGGCTGCGGGCCGTAGTAGCAATTGATCCAGACGGGCACGGTCGGGATCGTGAAGCCGGTCTCCAGCAACGTATGCGCGCGCATGATCGCGTGACCCATGCCGCGTTCGGGATCGGCGAGCGTCGTGCTGAACGCCATGTCGAAACCGCGCGCGCTCAAACGCGTCAGCAGGGCCTTCGCGAGATCGGGCTTCCCCGGCACCGTGGCCCAATGCTCGGGCGTGCGCGGGCGCGGCGGCCACGGTCCCGGCGCCGGCGGCCCATCGAGCGGCGAGATCTGAAAGCCGCTGAACTCCGCGCCCGTGAAGATCGAGAGCGCCGGAAAGTTGGTCAGCTTGAACTGTTCGAGTTGATCGTCGCCGAAGATGACGAGCACGTCGGGCGCGGCCGCGCGCAACGCGTCACGCAGCACCGCGCGCGCGGCGAGAATGCGTGCTTCCTTGGCTTCCATCTCGGCCCGCGTCTCGACGGGCACGCGCGCATCGAAGCCGTCGTTCGACGCTCGCAGCGTGCGCGTGTGCTCCCAGCGATCGAGGCTCGAGAGCATGAACGGCGTGTGCGAGGTGCAGATGACGGAGACGATACGGGCCATGCCGACCCGTTCGCGCCGCGCATGCCGTCGCGCCTACATGCCGTCGTCGACGAACTTCGCCGCCGCCTCACCCGTGGCGAGCACGTGCCCTTGCATCGCCGCGAAGACCGCCGGCGCAAAGAACTGACCCGTCAGGCCGAGCGAGGGAATGTCGAGCGCGTACACCTGGAAATGATACGTGTGCACCAGCGCGTCGTTGGCGGGCGGGCACGGGCCGTCGAATCCGCCGTAGGGGCCCTTCATCGCCGGCGGCATGTTCGGGTTCTTGTTGAAGAGCGGCCAGTAGTCGTTGGTTCCGCGGATGCCGAGCGCCGTCGCGCCGATCGGTTTGCCGCCCGGCACGAAGCCGTCGCCGTCGGCGCCCGGTGCGAGTCGCGTCACCGTCGGCGCGATGTCGACCAGTTCCCAATGATAGATCTTCTGGCGCGGCGCATCGACCGGGATCGTCACGCCGGGCTTGTTCATCAACGAGAGATCGGCGGTCACGTCGGGATCGACGCTGATCACCACGTACGACTTCGTTCCGGCGGGCCCGGCCGACCAGTGCAGGCCGGGACTTTGATCTTGGGGCTTGAGGCCCGAGCCCTTCGGCCGGCAGAACGCCGTGCTGATGGGCAGGTTGCCCGCCGGGGTGAGCCCTTCGAGCGTGACCGTGAGCGCGGCCGGCGCGGCTCCGGCCGGCCGGGCGAGCACGGCCGCGAAGGCGAGTGCGGCGATCGTCGAGCGGCGCATCGTGCTACGCCAACCCGAAGAGCCGGAGGGCATTGTCGCGGAGGATCATCGGTCGTACCTCATCTTTGATCGGGAGTGCGGCAAAATCGTGGAGCCAACGATCGGGCGTGAGCAACGGATAGTCGGATCCGAAGAGCACCTTGTGTTTGAGTTGCGTGTTCGCGTAGTGAACGAGGTTGGGCGGGAAGTATTTGGGCGACCAGCCCGAGAGGTCGATGTAGACGTTGGGCTTGTGCAGGCAGATCGAGAGCGCTTCGTCCTGCCACGGAAACGAGGGGTGCGCGAGCACGATCGGCATGTCGGGAAAATCGACCGCGACGTCGTCGAGGAACATCGGGTTGCCGTACTTGAGGCGGATGCCGCCGCCGCCGCGCATGCCCGTGCCCATGCCGCTGTGACCGGTGTGAACGATCACCGGCAACCGCGCCGCTTCGATCACCTCGTAGAGCGGATAGATCGCCGGATCGTTCGCGGTGAACGCCTGGATCTGCGGGTGCAACTTGAAGCCGCGCACGCGGCCCGTCGCGATGAGCCGCTGCGCTTCGGCCACGCCGGCGGCTCCGCGCATCGGATCGACGCTGACGAACGGGATGATCACGTCGTCGTTGCGCGCGGCGAACGCGAGCACGTCGTCGTTGGTCACGTGCACGTTCTCCGCGCCCTTCACGTCGACCGAGAACATCACCGCCGCCATGTGGCGATCGCGATAGTAGTCGGCGACGCCGTCGAGCGACGCCGGCCGGTCGCCGCTGCCGAAGTAGCGCGTCGCCTGTTGCACCATCGGATCCTCATCCGCTCCCGGCGCCCACGCGTGCACGTGCACGTCGATGGCGACGAGCCCCTCGAGGTTCAGCGCAGCGATGGGATCACCACGTCGGCGGCGGGGAAGGTCGTCTTGATCGCGCCGTACTTCGCCGCCGCGTCGAGCAGCGGTTGCAGATCGGCGGCTTTGAACGTCTCGGGGAACACCGAGTGATTGGCGACCTTCGCCGGATCGCGCTTGGAGTATTTCGCGAGGATGAGCGCGGCTTCGTCGTGATGGCCGTTCGCCCACACGCCCGCATCGAAGAGTGCGCGATCGAACTTCTTGATCATGTCGGCGTGCTTGGCCGCGTAGTCGACGCTCGTGAACACGCCGCCCTCGAAGACGAGCGGCGCGACTTCGGCGCCGGTGTACGTGAGCAGCCGCACCTGACCGCCGGCGAGCGCGGCGCTCAGGAACGGTTCGGTGATCGCGGCGCAGTCGACGCGACCGCTCGAAACCGTCGCGGCTTCGGCCGAGGGCGGCGCATCCACCCACTTCACGCTCTTCCAGTCGCCGCCGTTCTTATCGATCCACGCCGACGCTTGGATCTGCAGAATGTTCAGCAGCGCCGAGGTGACGCAGGTCTTGCCGTTCAGATCCTTGGCCGACTTGATTGGCGAATCTTTGGCGACGATCACCGCGTCGATCGGCGACTTCACCGAATTCGCGCCCGACGGCGCGACCAGCACGACCGGGAACCCGCTCAGATGCGCGGCGGCGATCGGCAAAAGATTCGCCGAACCCATGTCGACCGCGGCGCCGAGCACCGCGGCGACGACGGGCGAGCCCGCGCTCAACTGCGAGATCTGCACGTCGATGCCCGCCTTGGTGAAATAGCCGAGGTCGAGCGCGTAGAACAGGTTGCCGGCGACGTCGACCGGCGGGCTCGCGACCCGCACGGTCTCGAGCGTCTGCGCGCCGGCGGGCAACGCGGCCGCCGCGAGAACGAGCGATGCGAGTGCGGCGCGGACGATGCGAGCGATCATGAGTCACCTCCATTGGCGGCGAGTTGGGGCGAGCGGAACGGAGCGAGTTGCGGCGCGGTACGCGCGAACGCGGCATACCAGTCGAGCGACGTCGGATCGCCGAGCGACTCGCGATCGGCGACGCGCGCGACGTCGTGGCCGGCCAAGATGCGTCGCACGGGGATCTCCATCTTCTTGGCCGAGAGCGTGTAGGGGATCGACGGCACGCCGAGGATCTCGTCGGGAACGTGGCGCGGACTGCAGCGCTCGCGCAGATGCGCGACGATGCGCCGGCGCAGCGCGTCGTCGACCTCGACGCCCGCCGACGCGCGCACGAAGAGCGGCATGTAGAAGTCACCGCCGGGCAGCTCGAGACACACGATGAGGGCGTCGGCGACGCCGTCGAGCTCGTCGAGCGCGCGATAGAGTTCGGCCGAGCCGATGCGCACGCCGTAGCGGTTGAGCGTCGCGTCGGAGCGGCCGTACACGTACGCACCGCCCCGCGCGTTGATCTTGGCGAAATCGCCGTGCCGCCAGACGCTCGGGTAGCGGTCGAAATAGGTTGCCCGATAGCGCTCGTCCCCGGCGTCGTTCCACAGGAAGAGCGGCATCGAGGGCGCGGGCGCCGCGACCACGAGTTCGCCGATCTCTTCGACGAGTTCGTCACCGCCGTCGCTCCACACGCGCACGTCGATCCCGAGCACCCGCGCCTGAATTTCACCCGCGTACACGGGCAGGATCGGCACGCCGCCGACGAGCCCGCTGCAGAACTCGGTGCCGCCCGACTGCGAGGTGACCCACAGATCGGACGCGACGTTTTCGTAGAACCAGGCGAACGTTTCGGGCGTGGACGGCGAGCCCGAGAGAAACACCGACTGCAGCGCGCCGAGATCGTAGTGCGCGCGCGGAACGAGGCCGCGATCGCGCATCTGCTTCACGAACGTCGGGCTCGCGCCCATGCACGTCGCCTTGGTCGCGGCGATGATCTCCCAGAGCACGTCGGGCGACGGCGCCGCCGGATGTCCATCGTAGAGCACGATCGTGGCACCGACCAGCAGCGCGGAGACGAGCGCGTTCCACATCATCCAGCCGGTCGTCGTGTAGAAGAACATCGTCGACGCCGGGCCGAGGTTGGCGTGGAAGCCGAGGTTCTTGTAGCACTCGATCAGGATGCCGGCATGGCCGTGCGCGATCGCCTTCGGTAAGCCGGTGGTGCCCGACGAGAAGAGCACCCAGAGCGGGTGATTCTCGTCGACGCGCTCGTAGGCGAACGCGGCCGGCGCAGCGGTCTCCACGAGCGCGGACCACGCGACCTGCGCGGCGTCGGTGGCGGGGAACGTCGCCGCCGCATCGAGATACGGCAGCGTGACGACGAGCCGCACCGTCGGCAGACCGGCGGCGATCTGCTCGGCCTCCGCGCGACGGTCGAAGGCCTTGCCGCCGAACCGGTAGCCGTCGGCGACGAGCAACACCGACGGTGCGATCTGCGCGAACCGCTCGATCACGAAGCGCGCACCGAATTCCGGTGCCGCCGACGCCCACGTCGCGCCGATCGCCGTCGTCGCGAGCATCGCGACGAGCGTTTCCACGATGTTCGGCAGGTAGGCGACGACGCGATCGCCCGGGCCGATCCCGCGTGCGCGCAACGCCGTGGCCACCGCGCGCACGGCCGCGTCGAGTTCGCCCCAGGTCATCGCGCCGGCCGCCCGCGCTTCGGACCGGTGCCGCACCGCGACGTCGTTCGGGCGCGTTGCCGCCGCGCGCAGCATGTGCTCGGCGTAGTTCACGCGCGCTCCGGGAAACCACCGCGTGCGCGGCATCGGATCGGCCGTGCGCACGCGGTCGTACGGCCGGTCGGAGGCGATCGCGAAATAGTCCCACAGCGAGCCCCAGAACGCGTCGGCGTCGTCGACCGACCAGCGGCGCAACGCCTCGTAGTCGTCGTGCCGGATGCCGCGCCCGGCGAGCCACGTCTGGTACCGCGCGAGGTTGCTCGCGGCCGCGAATTCGTTGCGCGGCGTCCAGAGGAGCTCGCCCTCCGTAACGGTCACGATGCCGGCTCCGCGATCTCGTCGTTGTGCGCGCCGAGCTTCGGCGCGATGCCGTTCGGATACGGCCGCTCGCCGTCGAACGAGAGCGGCAGCGTGATGAGCCGCATCGGCCGCTCCTCGCCGAGCGGCTCGCTCAACATCTTGCTCGCCGCGAACTGCTCGAGCGCGATCGCCTCGCGCAGCGTGTTGACCGGCGCGCACGGCACGCCGGCGGCGCGCAAGCCGTCGACCCAGTGCGCGCGCGGACGCTGCACGATCAGCGCGACGATCAGCGGCACGAGCACGTCGCGATTGGTCAACCGCGCGCGGTTCGTCGCGAAGGCCGGATCGGCGATCCATTCGGGCCGCTCGATCACCGCGCAGAACTTCGCGAAGAGGCGGTCGTTGCCGACGCACACCATCACGTCGCCGTCGCTCGCGGTGAACGCCTGATACGGCACGAGCCCGGAGTGCCCCGACATCGGTTCGCGGCGCATCTCGACGCCCTCGTTCACCAGCGTGTTGACGCGCTGCGAAAGCCAGCCGAGCGCCGTATCGAAGAGCGACGTGCGCACGACGCAGCCGCGTCCCGTCGCATCGCGACGGCGCAGCGCGGCGAGCAATCCGATGATCGTCCACATCCCGGTGCCGAGATCGAGCGCGGAGATCGGCAGGCGCGACGGCGGCCCGGCCGGATCGCCGTTGATCGTGATGATGCCGCTCGCCGCCTGCACCAGCGGTTCGAACGCGGGGTCGAGCGCCATCGGGCCCTCCGAACCGAAGCCCGAGATCTCGCAATAGATCAAGCGCGGGTGCCGGGCGCAGAACCGTTCGGGGTCGATGCCGAGCGCGCGCGGCACGTCGGGGCGCAGGTTGTGGATCAGCACGTCGCAGCGTTCGGCGAGCGCGTGCAGCGCGCGCACACCGTCGTCCGTCTTGAGATCGAGCGACACGGATCGCTTGCCGCGATTGAACTCGTGGAACGTCAGCGAGTCGTCGTCGAGATACGGCGCACCCATGCGGCGCCCGTCGTCGCCGCCGTCGGGCTTCTCGATCTTGATCACGGTCGCGCCGAGATCGGCCAGGATCGCGCCCGCGTACGGCCCCGCCAACACCTGACCGATCTCGATGACGCGCAGATCTTCGAGCATCAGCGTTCGTCCACCGGGCGATAGCGCGGGACGGCGACGCCGTCCTCCGACTCGATCGCAAGTTCGAGCGGCTGATCGATGCGCAGCGCTTCGGGATCGTCGATGCCGACGACGTTGCTGATCAGCCGCGGACCTTCGGCGAGTTCGACGATCGCGACCGTGTAGGGCACGCGTCCTTTGAACGCCGGATGGAACGCCGTGTGAAAGACGACCCAGCTGATCAGCCGTGCGCGACCCGACGCCGTCTCCCACGACCACGAATCGGCGCGCAGACAACGCGGACATTCGTTGCGCGGCGGAAGCCAGGCGTTGCCGCACGCACCGCACCGCTGGAACGTGTGCCGGCCTTCGAGCAGCGCATCCCAGTACGGCGCGTTCAGCGCGTCGCGCACCGGCAGCGGCAACGGGATCGCGGCGACGACGTCGGTCATTGCGGCTGCCCCACGATCAGGGTGCTGTGCGTGTGCATGATGCCGCCCTGATTGCTGATGATGCACGTGCGCGCGTCGCGCACCTGCCGCGCCGCCGTGCCGCGCATCTGTCGCACGCCTTCGATCACGAGCTGCATGCCGGGCATGCCCGATTCGGCGAGCAGTCCGCCGCTGGTATTCATCGGCAGCGCGCCGTCGATGCCGATGCCCTTGTGCGTGACGAACGCGCCGCCGCCGCCGGGCTCGCAGAAGCCGTAGTCCTCGAGCGTCACGATCGGCACGATGGTGAAGCAATCGTAGAACTGCGCGACGTCGATGTCGCGCGGTCGCAAGCCGGCCATGTCGAACGCCGTGCGCGCGGACGCCGCGGCCATCGTCGAGGTGAGGCTCGGACGCAGCTCGACGTTCCACGCCGTCTGCCCCTGGCCGAAGCCGAGGATCGGCACCGGTGCGGGCACGCCGAGCGCCTTGGCGCGTGCGGCGCTCATCACGACGACGGCCGCGCCGCCGTCGGAGACGAGACAGCAATCATCGCGGCGCAGCGGCGCGACGACCGGCTTCGAATCGCGATAGGCTTCGAGCGTGAGCGGTTTGCGCAGTTGCGCGTGCGGGTTCTCGAGCGCGTTCGCGCGCGCGTTGATCGCCACCGCGCCGAGCTGATCGGCGGTGGTGCCGAATTCGCCCATGTGGCGGCGCGCGATCATCGCGTAGCCGCCGACGGGGCCGAGCCAGCCGAAGATCTCGTCGGGACCCATCGCCTTCTGCAAGCCGGCGCGCTCGCCGGTCTTCGGGTTGTCGGCGAACGACACGATCGCGATCTCACACTGGCCCGCCTCGATCGCCATCGCGGCGAACGCGATCATGCCGATGTTGCCGGCGCCGGCCTGATCCCACACGCCGCCGATGCGCGGCTGGATGCCGATCGCCTCGGCCACCTTGTGCGCGTAGATGAAGTCGAACTGCGAGGTCGGGAACTTCACGAAGAGTCCGTCGACCGCTTCTTTCTCCACGCCCGCGTCGGCGAGCGCGTTGCGGATCGCCTCGACGTTGAGCGAGACCGAGCTGCGCCCCGGATGCGCGCCGTACGCGGTGTGACCGATCCCGGCGATCACCGCCGAACCGCGCGCGCTCATTTGCCCCGGAAGCGCGGCGGACGCTTTTCGGCGAACGCCTGCGTGCCTTCGGCGACGTCCTCGCTGGCGTTGAGCAGACGCGCGACGAGCTGCTCCATGCGCAAGCCGTCGGCGAGGTTCATGTCCTGGCCGCGCACGGCGAGTTCTTTCGCCGCCCGTACGGCGAGCGGACCATTCGCGGCGATCCGGCGCGCGTAGTCCAGGGCGGTGCTCATCAAGTCGGCCTGCGGCACGACGCGGTTCACCAGACCCCAGCGCTCGGCTTTCTCGGCCGAAAACGTCTCACCGACCAGCAGCATCTCCATGCCGACCGCATACGGAACCTGCGCGAGGATCCGCTGCGTGCCGCCGTTGGCCGCGATGATCCCGCGCTTCACCTCGGAGAGTCCGAAGGTGGCGTGGTCGGCCGCGATGCGGATGTCGGTGGCGAGCATCAGCGTCATCCCGCCGCCGAGGCAATAGCCGTTGATTGCGGCGATCACCGGCTTCCACACCTCGAGACCGCGGTTCAGCAGCGCGTCCTTCTGGGTGAGCCACAGATCGGCGAGCTCCGGCGGCTTGCCGATCACGCTCTTGAGGTCGGCGCCCGTCGTGAACGAACGCTCGCCGGCGCCGGTGACGATCGCGACGTTGATCGCGGCGTCGTCGCGGATGCGCGTCCACGCCGCCGAGAGGTCCCGATAGTGATCGGGATCCATCGCGTTGAGCCGCTCGGGGCGATTGATCGTCACGACGGCGATCCCGTCGTTCAGGTCCAGGTCGATCGACAACGGGCACCTTTCCCGGAGGGCGTATGCGAAACTTTATTGCCCGGCTCAGGCTACAATGGTCGGACCATTCGCGTCAAGGGCCGGACCACAACGGAATATTTTTCGTCGACTGAGAAATGACCGCGGACGATGCCCACGCGTATCCGACGGGCGAGCCTCGGGCCGATCGCGACGGCCACGACCGCCAGCGCCCTTGCCGACGTTCTGCGCGAACGCATTTTAGCCGGTGAGGTCAGCGAGGGCACCGCGCTCCCGCCCGAGCGGACGATGGTCGATGAAACGGGCCTCGGGCGCGGTTCGGTTCGCGAGGCGATGCGCGTGCTCGAAGCCGAGGGGCTGATCCGCACGAAGACCGGCCGCAACGGCGGCACGTTCACCACCCTGCCGACCGAACGCGGCATGGCCCGCCTGGTGTCCCAGTTCGTGCGCGGCCGGCGCGTGCCGATTCGCGCCCTGCTCGAGGCGCGGACCGCGATCGAACCGGACTTGGCCTATCTGGCCGCGCGCAACCGCACGGCCGACGACATCGCGGCCATCGCGCAGGCCTACCGCGACATGGAAGACGCGCCCGGCGGCCCCGAGTTCGGCTATCGGAACCTCGCCTGGCACTTCGCCGTCGCCACCGCGAGCCACAACGAATTGCTGATCGCGTTCCTCACCTCGATCGCCGGCGCCATCGCCCACGAAAGCGCGGGCCACGGCTTCGAGGGACGCGCGTTCGGCGACGTGCGCAGCGCCGTGATGCGCGCGCACGTCCGGATCAACGAAGCGATCGAGCGCGGCGACGCCGACGCCGCAAAGCGGCGGATGGAGCGGCACCTCAACGCCTATGCCGCCACGTCGTCCGATGCCGGCGACACCGACGTAGCGGTCGTCTGACCCCTGGGGGCGGTGACGGTCGGGCGCCGAAGGGCCCGCGTGGGCAGAACATTCTTACCGAAGGGACTATCGTGATGGCCGTATCCGACGCAACCTTTCACCACGCCGCCGCGGGCGCCGTCGCGGTCGCGTGCAACGATCTGCCGTGGCACGGCATCGGCCGCGTGGGAATTCGCCTGCGCGACATGAGCTTTCGCGATCCCGGCCGCGGTCTGAACCTCTCGGTCGCGATCGGCGTCACCGGCGCGGGCGGCTACTCGCCGCGTCACCGGCATGTCTTCGAGCAGATCCGCTACTACATCGACGGGCCGACGAAGTTCGACCGCACGATCTATCAGCCCGGCGACTGCGTCTATTTTCCCGAAGGCGTCGCCTACGGACCGCAGACCAGTCACAACGATGCGGATTGCCTCCACGTCACGCTGCAGTTCAGCGGCCCGTCGGGCATCTATTTCCCCACCACCGAAGAGCAGGAGCGCGCGCGCGCCGAGCTCGCAACGACGGGGACATTCGAAGGCGGCCGCTATCACTTCGCCGACGGGCGCGAACAGGACGCCAACGAGGCGGTCTTCGAGCACATCAGCGGCACGAAGCTGACGTATCCCGAGAAGCGATACGATCAGCCGGTGCGGATGCGCGTGCCGGCCTACCGTGCCGAGCCGCTCGACGGCAACCCGCGCGTCACCGAACGCAAACTCGCCACGTTCAACGAGATCGGTCCCGCGATTCGCTTCGTCGAAGCGGCCGCCGGATCGACGCTCGCCGCCGGCGACCAACCCTTCACCGAAGTGCGCGTGCTCGTGCGCGGCAGCGTGCGCTACGACGGCCGCGCGTACGACGGTCAGAGTTGCTTCTTCTTCCCGGCGAACGCGCCGTTCGGCGCGCTCGAGATCGAGCGCGACGCGCAATTGCTCTGCGTCCGTTTCGGAGCGGCCGCCGCCTGATGCGGGCGCTCCGGCAACGCGCGCTGGCGACGGCCGGCGCGCTGCTTCTCGCGCTGACCGCGCTGCCCGCGTGGGCCGCCGACAAGGTCTCGGTCACGCAGTACGCGGTCAACGTCGCCACGCTTCCGTGGGCGGTCGCACTCGAGCGCGGAATGTTCCGCGCGCACGGGCTCGACGTCGACGGCGTGCTCGGCAGCAACGGGGGCGGCACGACGATCCGCAACATCCTCGCGAGCGGCCTGCCGTTCGGCGAAGCGGCGGTGCCCGCGGTGGTGGCCGCGATCCAGAACGGATCGAACCTGAAGATCGTGTACGGTGCGGTCAACAACTTCGGCGACCTCGCCTGGATCGTGAAGAAGGACGCACCGTACAAGACGATCGCCGATCTGCGCGGCAAGCGCGTGGCGTTCACCGAACCGCGTTCGGCGACCGAAATGATCCTGCGCGTGATCATGCAACGCGCGAAGCTCGACGCGCAAACGTTGCCGACCGGCGGCATCAGCGCCGGACTCGTCGCGCTCGATCAGGGCGCGGTCGATGCCGCACCGGTCGAGGAGCCGCTACTGCTGCCCGATCCGACGAAGTATCGCGTGCTCTTCCGCGTCTCGCAGTTCGTCCCCGAGGTGACCTGGTCGGTCGGCGTCGTCGACGCCGACTTCGCCAAAGCGCATCCGGACACGGTGAAGAAATTGATCGCCGTCCGTCGCGAGGCCGTGGCCTACATGATCGCGCACCCGATCGAAACGCAGGCGATCTACTACAAGGCCTGGGCGACCGACGACGCGCGCATCATGCAGATCATGCCGAGCTTGATTCGCGCGCAGTACTGGTCGGGCGGCGACATCAACACGACCGCGCTCGCGACGATGCTGCACGGCATGCAACTCGTCGGCGCGCTCGACAAACCGCTGGATCCGGCGGTCGTCGACACCAGCTACCTCCACTAACACGCGCATGAACCTCGCATCGCCCTCGCCGGCGGCCCTCGGGCAGCCCGCTCTCGTCGCCAGCGGCATCGCGCACGAATTTCGCGACCGCAACGGACGCACGGTACGCGCGCTCGACGGCATCGACGTGGCACTGCAGCGCGGTGATTTCTTCAGCGTGATCGGCCCGTCGGGCTGCGGCAAATCGACGCTGATGGAGATTCTCGCCGGCCTCGTCGCGCCGACCGAAGGACGCCTCGAGTTCGAGGGTGTGCCGGTCGCGGGCCGGGTACCCGACGGCATCGGCGTCGTCTTCCAAGAGGATGCGAGCTTTCCGTGGCTGACCGTGGCCGACAACGTCGCCTTCGGCTTGCGCCGCGCGCGCGTCGCGCCGGATGAGATCGCGCGGCGGGTCGACTACGCGCTCCGCTTCATGGGGCTGCGCGACTTCGCGAAGCACCATCCCGCGCAACTCTCGGGCGGCATGCGGCAGCGCGTCTGCATCGCGCGCACGCTCGTGCAGCAGCCGCGCCTGATCTTGATGGACGAACCGTTCGCGGCGCTCGACCAGCAGACGCGCCTCGTGATGGGCGACGAGTTGCTGCGGCTCTGGCGCGAAACGGGCGCGACCGTCGTGCTCATCACGCACAGCCTCGATGAGGCGGCGATGCTCTCCGATCGCATCGGCGTGATGTCGGGCCGGCCCGGGCGCTTCATCGAAACGCTCGACACCGGCCACCCGCGCGACCGCGACTCACGCATCCTCGGCGATCCCCGCTGCGCCGAACTGACGGCGGCGATGTGGGCGCACCTGCGCGACTCCTCGCTCCACGCCATCGAAGCCGCCAACGCGTGAACGCCGTCGCCTGGACGCGCGTCGCGGTGATCGTGGGCTTCGTCGCGCTCATCGAAGCGTTGTGCCGCTTCGGCGCGATCAAACCGTTCACGCTGATCGCGCCGAGCGCGATGGCCGTCTCGCTCGTGGCGTTGCTGCAGAAGCCCGACGTTCGCGCCGACCTGCTCTTCACCGGCGTCAACGTCGCGATCACGGTCGCGATCTCGGTCGCCGGCGGCTTCGCGGCGGGTGTGCTGCTGCACCGCTTCGCGCGGGCGCGACGCGTCGTCTCGCCGTTGCTCGCCGCGTCGTACGCGGTGCCGATGTTCGTGTTCTATCCGGTCATGATCGTGCTCTTCGGGCTCGGCCGCTGGTCGCTCATCGCAATCGGCGTGATGCTCGGCATCGTCGGGATGATCGTCAACACGATCGACGGCCTCGACCGCGTGCCGCGCGTCTACACCAAGACGGCGGCGATGCAACGCATGAGCCCGCTCGCGACGACGTTGCTCGTCGTGCTGCCCGCCGCGACGCCGCATCTCGTGACGGGCGTGAAGCTCGCGGTCACCTACTCGATCACGGGCGTGATCGCGGGCGAGTTCATCCTCTCGGTCGCCGGGCTCGGGCGCGCGATCGCGCTCGCCTACAACAACCTCGACAACGCCGCCATGTACGGCCTCTTACTCGTGCTGCTGATCGCGACGACCGCGATCAACGTGGCGATCCACGCATGGGAAAGCCGGATGCACCGGATCTGGGGGCAGGCGTGATCGCCGCCCGGCGTTGGATGCCGCTGGTCGACAGCGCGATCTTCGTGCTGCTGATCCTCGTCGGATGGCAGCTGCTCTTCGTGCGCGTCGGCAACGACGGCTTCGCATCGCCCGGCGAAACGATCGGCCGCCTCGCGACGCTCGCGTTCAATGCCGGCTTTTGGAACAACGTCGAAGCGACCGCGGTCGCGTTCGCGTGGGCGTGCGTGTTCGCGATCGGCGGCGGTCTCGTCGTCGGCCTGCTGCTCGGCGCGTCGCGCTTCGCGGGCGAGGTCGCCGATCCGATCCTCAACGCGCTCGCATCGCTGCCGAAGATCACGCTCTATCCGGTCATCTTGCTCTTCTTCGGCCTGGGCTTGCAGGCCAAGGTCGCGTTCGGCACGATCCACGGAATCTTTCCGGTGATCATCATGACCATGAACGGCGTGCGCACGATCAAGCCGGTCGTGCGCAAGACCGCACGCGTGCTCCGTTTGAGCCTGTGGGAAACGATGCGCACCGTGCTGCTGCCCGCTGCATTACCCGAAATCTTCAGCGGCGTGCGCGTCGGCATCGCGCTCGCGCTGCTCGGCACGCTGATCGGTGAACTCTTCGCGTCGGACCGGGGGATCGGTTTTCTCTTGATGAGCTACGTCAATCGTCAGGACGGCGCGGGCGTGATCGCCCTGACCGTCGTGCTCTTCGCGGTCGCCGTGACCATCGGCAGCGCGCTGCTCGCACTCGACGCACGGTTACACCACCGGTGAGTTCGGGGACGCTCTTCGACAAAGTCTGGGACGCGCACGTCGCCGGCCAGCGCGCCGACGGTCGCGAGCTGATCTACATGGACCGCCACGTGCTGCACGAGCTGCACGGGCCGCATGCCTTCGCGCGACTCGCGGCGACCGGGCGCGCGCTGCGTCGTCCCGACCTGACGTTCGGCGTGCTCGATCACGCGCTCGCGACCGTGCCGGGCCGCACCGAGGCGACCAATCCGAACGCGGCGCCGTTCGCGCAAGCGATGCGCGCGGCGTCGGAGCGCCACGGCTTCCATCTCTTCGACGTGGGCGATCCCGAGCAAGGCATCGGCCACGTCGTCGCGCCCGAACTCGGCATCGTGTTGCCGGGCACCACGTACGCCTGCCCCGACAGCCACGCGTGCACGGTCGGCGCGCTCGGCGCGATCGCGTTCGCCTGCGGCACGAGCGAACTCGAACACGTGCTCGCGACCCAAGTGCTCGCGCTGCGCAAACCCAAGCTGATACGCATCGTGCTCGAGGGCACGCTCGCGCCGGGCATCGGCGCGAAGGACGTGGCGCTCGACCTGATCCGCCGGCTCGGCATCGACGGCGGACGCGGCTTCGCGGTGGAGTATGCGGGCCCGGTCGCGCGCGCGCTCTCGATCGAAGCCCGGCTCACGCTCTGCAACATGACGATCGAGTTCGGCGCGCGCACCGGCTACATCGCGCCCGACGATGCGACGTTCGCGTGGCTCGCGGGCCGGCCGTACGCTCCGCGCGGCGCGGAGTGGGACGCGGCGCTCGCGGCGTGGCGATCGCTGCGCAGCGACGACGACGCGACCTGGGACCGGGAGATCGCCGTCGACTGCAGCGCGATCGATCACCTCATCACCTGGGGAACGAACCAGAGCCAGGTGATCCCGGTGAGCGGACGCATCCCCGATCCCGCCGACGCGCCGGTCGAGCAGCAAGCGCCGATGCAGCGCGCACTCGAATACATGGGGCTCGAAGCCGGCATGGCGATCGACGGCGTCCCGGTGGATCGCGTCTTCATCGGGTCGTGCACCAACGCGCGCATCGAGGACCTCGCGGGCGCGGCCGCGTTGATCCGCGGACGGCACGTCGCATCGGGCGTGCGCGCGATCGTCGTGCCGGGTTCGTCGTCGGTGAAACGCGACGCCGAAGCGCGCGGCCTCGATGCGATCTTCCGCGCCGCCGGCTTCGAGTGGCACGAGTCGGGCTGCTCGATGTGCGCCGGCGCGAACGGCGATCTCGCCGCGGCCGGCGAGCGTTGCGTCGCGACGAGCAACCGCAACTTCGAGAATCGTCAGGGCCCGGGCGTGCGAACGCACTTGGCGAGCCCCGCCGTCGCCGTCGCCGCAGCGCTCACCGGGCGCATCACCGATCCGCGCCGCGTGCTGGCGGAGGCGACCTGACGTGGAACCCTTCCGCCCGGTGAGCGGCCCCGCGGCGCCGCTCGTGATGGACGACGTCAACACCGATCAGATCGCGCCCGCGACCTCGGCCTTCGCACCCGACTACGCCGCGTTGCTGTTCGCGCGCTGGCGCAGCGATCCGGACTTCGTGCTGAGCCGCGCACCGTTCCGGCATGCGCGCATCCTCGTCACCGGCAACAACTTCGGCTGCGGCAGTTCGCGCGAGAGCGCGGTGTGGACGCTGCAGGCCTTCGGCATCACCTGCGTCGTCGCGCGTTCCTTCGCCGACAGCTTCCGCGAGAATTGCCTCAAGAACGGCGTGTTGCCGGTCACGTTCGAGGGCGCGAGCGCGGAGGCGTTCGAAGCGGCCGTCGTCGCGAACGACGGTGCGGGTGCCTTCGCCGTCGACCTCGAGGCACAGACGATCGCCGCGCCCGACGGCACCATCTACCCGTTCACCATACCGCCGGCCGATCGCGACACGCTGCTTCGCGGACTCGACGACATCGGCATGACGCTGGAGCACCGAGGAGACATCGAACGATGGGAATCGCGCACGCGAACGGAACGGCCGTGGGCGGCACAGCTCACACGATGAGCGCCGGCGCGCGCTTGCGCGAACTGATCGCGGCGCCCGGTATGCTGCTGATGCCGGGCGCGTACGATGCGCTCTCGGCGCGCATCATCGAAGCGCACGGCTTCGAGGCGATCGTCGCCGGCGGCTTCGCCGCGTCGGGCACGTTGCTCGGCGAACCCGACGTCGGACAGATGACGCTCAACGATTACGTCGATCAGTACGGTCGCATCGCGCAGGCGGTCGGCGTGCCGGTCTGGGCCGACGCGGACACCGGCTTCGGCGCGGTCAACAACGTGCGCCGTACGATCAAGGCGCTCGAGCGCGCCGGCGTGGCCGGACTCTTCATCGAGGATCAGGTCACGCCGAAGCGCTGCGGCTATCTGCCGGGCAAGAAGCTGATCCCGCCCGAGGAGATGATCGCCAAGATCCACGCCGCGCTCGACGCGCGCACGGATCCGTCGTTCTTCTTCGTCGCGCGCACCGATGCGCTCCGCGTCGAGGGCATCGCGCCCGCGATCGATCGCGCGCAGCGCTACATGGCGGCCGGCGCCGACATGGTGTTCGTGCAGGGCGCCGATACGGTGGAGACGCTCACGCGCGTGTGCCGTGAGGTGCCCGGCCCGCAGTTCGCCAACGTCTCGCAAGCGCGCGGCGGCGGCCACCTCTCGCTCGCCGAACTCGCGGCGGCGGGCGCGGCCGCCTGCACGTTCCCCTCGCTCGCCCTCTTCGCCGCCGCCGCGGCGGTGGAGCGCACGATGGCCGCGCTCAAAGCCGGCCGGCCGCTCGAGGAGATCGGCGCCGACGTGATGACGCTCGACCGCTACAACGCGATCGTCGGGCTCGCCGAGCACAACGCGCGCGAGGAGCGCTTCGAAACGGCCAGCCAGCGGGGGTAAACCGAGCGAGCCGCGACGGCCGGCCCACGGCGACAAAAATCGTCGAGGGGAACCGCGCGCCAATCGCGGAGACACCGCGAAACTCTTTCCGCATTCACGAGAAAATAGGGAGCATGATGAGCACGACGCTCAACGGCACGGCCACGCGTACCGAGTCCGACAGCATGGGCAAGATCGAGGTGCCCGGCGACAAGTATTACGGCGCGCAATCGGCCCGTTCGCTGATCCACTTCGACATCGGTTCCGACGTGATGCCGGCGGAAGTGATCAAGGCGATGGCGATCCTCAAGAAGGCCGCCGCGCTGGTGAATCACGATCTCGGCAAGCTCGACGACGAGAAGAAACGCCTGATCGTCGCGGCCGCCGACGAAGTGATCGACGGCAAGCTCGCCGCGCACTTTCCGCTGCGCGTGTGGCAGACCGGCAGCGGCACGCAGACGAACATGAACGTGAACGAGGTCATCTCGAACCGCGCGATCGAGATCGCCGGCGGCGAGATGGGCTCGAAGAAGCCGATCCATCCGAACGACCACGTGAACATGTCGCAGTCCTCGAACGATACGTTCCCGACCGCGATGCACATGGCCGCCGCGGCCGCGATGGCCGAGATGATCCCGTCGGTCGAACGCCTGCGCGACGCGCTCGACGCGAAGGCGCAACAGTGGTCGACGCTGGTGAAGGTCGGCCGCACGCATCTCCAAGACGCGACGCCGCTCACGCTCGGCCAGGAGTTCTCCGGCTACGTGAGCCAGCTCGATCGCTGCGTCGCGCGTTGCCGCGAAGCGCTCGACGGGCTCTACGATCTCGCGATCGGCGGCACCGCCGTGGGCACGGGGCTCAACGCGCATCCGGAATTCGCCGAGCGCGCGGCGCGCAAGATCTCCGAACTCACCGGGCTGCCCTTCCGCTCGCACCCCAACAAGTTCGCCGCACTCGCCTCGCACGACGAGGTCGTGTACGCATCGGGCGCACTCAAGACGCTCGCCGCCGCGCTGATGAAGATCGCCAACGACATCCGTTGGCTCGCCTCGGGTCCGCGCGCCGGCATCGGCGAGTTGATCCTGCCCGAGAACGAACCGGGCTCGTCGATCATGCCCGGCAAGGTCAACCCGACGCAGTCGGAAGCGATGACGATGGTCGCCGTGCAAGTCTTCGGTAACGACACCGCGATCTCGTTCGCGGGTTCGCAGGGCAACTTCGAACTCAACGTCTTCAATCCGGTGATGATCCTGAACTTCTTGCAGTCGACGACGCTCTTGCGCGACGTCTGCCGCTCGTTCCGCGAACACGCGGTCGAAGGGCTCGTCGCCAACGAGCCGGTGATCGCGAAGTATCTGGCCGAATCGCTGATGCTGGTGACGGCGCTCGCGCCGCACATCGGCTACGACAAGGCCGCGGAGATCGCGAAGAAGGCCAATCACGAGAACAAGAACCTCAAGGAGACGGCGCTGGAACTCGGCTACGTCACCTCGGCGGATTTCGACGCGTTCGTGATCCCGGCGGAGATGACGCACCCCTAGCGTACCGGAAAGTATCGAGCCGGGGCCGAAACGCCGCATGTGGCGCGAAATCTCGACGTAACCACATGGATCGCCGGTCCGTCGGACCGGCGCAGCATGCTGATCGTCGTCGCGGGCTTCGCCCTCGTGGCGGCCGCGATCGCACCGATTGCCAATCGCCCGATGCCGACCTCGTACCCGCTCTACGCGATGATCCTGGCGGCATCGTTCCTGTGCTTCTCCTACACCGGGCTGCTCCTCGTCTTCCATGCCCGCTCGTCCGAATCGATCGCGATGATCGTGCTGGCGGCGGGCTTCTTCTTTGCCGGTGCGACGATGATTCCGCACGCGGCCACGTTCCCCGGGATGTTCGCACCGGCCGATCGGCTGGCGCTCGGCTCGACGCCGGCCACCGTCGGGCTGCTGTGGCTCACCTGGCGCGCCGGTCTGCTGATCTCGATGCTGGCCTACTGCTGGTTCGCGCGCGCGGGGAACAACGATCCGGCGTCGCAGCGGCATGCGCGGTGGTTCGTGCTCGGGCTGACGGGCGGGTTTGTGCTCATCACGGCGATCGCGCTGTGGCTGCCGGGCCTGCCGCCGATGGTCGCCGCCGGCCGCTGGTCGCCGTTCTTTCTCGACGTGCTCGCGCCGGTCGTCATCGGTCTCACCGTCGCCGTGATGGCCTCGGTGGGATCGCTCAGCCGGGCCACGGTACTCGATCTGTGTCTCGCGATCGTGGCCTTCGCGATCCTGATGGATGCGATCGTGATGATCCTCGGCGAGCGCGACTTCACCGTCGGCTGGTACGCGTCGCGCGCAATGTCGCTGGCGGCATCGACGGTCGTGCTCGGCGTCCTGTTGCGGCGCGAATCGCAGATGTACGCGGCGCTGGTGGTGCGCGCCGAGATCCTGGAGGGCGAAGCCCATACCGACACGCTCACGGGCCTCCCGAACCGGCGCCGTTTCGATGAGGAGTTCGCGCGTATCTTCGGCAGTTCGGTGCGCCGCGGCGGCCGTCTCGCCGTGGCGATCGCCGACATCGATCGCTTCAAGCGCTACAACGACGCGTTCGGGCATCAGGCGGGAGACGAAGCGCTGCACGCGATCGCCCAAGCCATCGGCACATCGGTCGATCGCAGCGGCGATCTCGCCGCGCGGTACGGCGGTGAAGAGTTCGTCGTGCTGCTCGAAGATTCGGAGCTCGACGGCGCGGTCGCCGTCGCCGAACGCATCCGCGGCGCCGTGCTGGCCGCGGGCATCCGCGCACCGCACGGCGGTCCGCTCTCGGTGAGCGTCGGCGTCGCGGTCCGGTACGCGGGCGATACGCAAGACGATCTTCTGCGGCACGCCGATGAGGCGCTCTACCGCGCGAAAGAGCGCGGCCGCAATCGCGTCGTGGCCTGGAAGCCGGCCGTCGCCAAGCTTCCCGTCAACGGATAGCGAAGCGTCTCGCCGAAGGAACCGACCCGTGGAACGCGATCTCGGCGTAAAATCCTGGGCGGCCGGCTCCGGCGAGCGCATCGGCGCAATCGCGTGGGCCGTCATCCTCGTCGCCGTTTCGGTCGGCGTGACGCCGATGGCATCGCGCCCGCTCCCGGCTTCGCTCGCGCTCCTGGCCACGCTCCTCACGGCGACCGCGCTCGGCATCGCCATGGCCGGCTTGTTGTTCGCGTTTCAAGCGCGCACGCAGCGATCGATGCCGACCGCCGTGCTCGCATGCGGGTACTTCTATGCCGCCGCGAGCGTCGTGCCGTACATGTTGCTCTACCCCGGCATGTATCCGCCGCTCGTCGTCGCGTTACACGCGAGCAACGCGACGATCAGCTTTCTCTGGTTCTCCGCCCACGCCGGGCTGCTGGCCGCGATCATCGCGTTCTTCCGCTTCCGCGGCTCGAAGCCGAAGGATCCGATGATGCGCCGCAACGCGCGGCGCTTCATCATCGCCGAAGCGGTGGTGTATTTCGTGGCGAGCGCGTTCGCGATCTGGACGCCCGATCTGCCCGGTGGATACGCGAACGAACACTTCACGCCGTTCTTTCTGCTCGTCCTCGCGCCCGCCGTTGCCGCGCTCGCCATCATCGTCATCATCGGTGTGCTGCGGCGCAGCACGCGCACGACCGTCCTCGATTGCTGGCTCGCCGTCATCGGGATCACGCTGCTCTGCGAACTCACCGACGCGATCGCGGGACGGTCGCGATTCAGCGTCGGCTGGTACACGGCGGCGGTGAGCCTCTTCTGCTCGACGCTGGCGCTGCTCGGCATGATGTTGCGGCAGGCGGCGGTGCGGTACGTCGACCTCTTCGAGCGCGCCCGCGTGCTCGAGAGCGAGGCGCATACCGACACGCTGACGGGGTTGCCGAACCGCCGCCGCTTCGACGAAGAGTTCGCGCGTGCGTTCGGCGGCGCGCTCCGGCGCGACGGCGCGCTCTCCGTCGCCATCGCCGACATCGACCGCTTCAAATTCTACAACGACGCCTTCGGGCATCAAGCCGGCGACGACGCATTGCAGCGCATCGGCTCGGTGATCGCCGAGTCGGTCGGACGTAGCGGCGACTTCGCGGCGCGTTACGGCGGGGAAGAGTTCGTCGTCATCCTCGAGGACACGGAGCTCGAGGGCGCGAGCGGCGTGGCCGAACGCATTCGCGCCGCCGTCGAACGATCGGGCGTTGGCGCACCCGGCGGCGGGACGCTCACGATCAGCGTGGGGGTCGCCTCACGCTGGCCGGGCGAATCCGCCGAAGACGTACTCCGCCACGCCGACGAAGCACTCTACGCCGCAAAAGGCAGCGGTCGCAACCGCGTCGCCACCTGGAACAAAACCCCCGTCCGGTAGCCCCACCCAACGGCGCGTCGCCCAACGCATCGTCGTCACGACGCTTCGCAAAACGCAATGGTCGTCACGACGCTTCGCAAAACGCAATGGTGTAGCGTGACGCGGCGTACAACGCAATGCTGCAGCGCGACGCTGCGTACCGAATTGTCATGCCGAGCGGAGGTTCGCGTGCAGCGAACCGCAGTCGAGGTACCGCGACCGGCCTGAGGATTGCGGCCGCCGCCGATCGCCGATGCACGCGGGCTCGCGATGAGCGCGCACTCGGCGCTTCTTCGCGCTACCGCACGAGCGGGAGGACGTTCGAGGGGGCGAGCGGCACGAGGCCGAGCACGAAGACGGCGACGGCGCAGATCGCGACCGTGACCCACGGGAGGAGCACGGCCGGGTGTTCGTCGATCACGTGCGCGTCGTCGACGCGCGCGAACATCGCGCGCACGATCTTGAAGTACACGTAGATCGAGATCAGCGTGCCGAGGATCAGTACGCCCGCGAGCCACGCGTAGCCGGCGCTCACCGAACTCGCGAGGATCAAGAGCTTGCCGGTGAAGCCGACCGTCGGCGGTAGGCCGGCGAGGCCGAGCACGAAGAACGTCATCGCAGCGGCGAGCCACGGACGGCGGTACGCGAGCCCGGCGAACCGGTTCACGCCGACGACCGCGTCGGCGTCGCGCGCGAGCAGGGCGACGACCGCGAACGCGCCGAGGTTCATGAACGTGTACGCGGCGAGATAGAAGATGGCGTAGCGCACGCCGAGACTCGTCTGCCCGGCGAACGCGATGACGATGTAGCCGACCTGCGCGATGCCGCTATACGCGAGCAGCCGTTTCATGTCGGTTTGCGCGAGCGCACCGAGGTTGCCGACGAGCATCGAGAGCGCCGCGACGACCCACACGGGCACGAGGATCGCATTGCTCAGATCGTGCGGCAGCGCGCCGTAGGCGAAGCGGCAGAGCACCGCGAGCGCGCCGGCCTTCGTGACGATCGACATGAACGCGGTAACCGCGAGCGGCGCGCCCTCGAACACGTCGGGCATCCACACGTGGAACGGCACGAGACCGAGCTTGAACGCGAGACCGATCAGGAAGAGACCCGCACCGAGTTCCAGCATGAACGTCGGCCGCGCCGTGGCGATTGCGGCGAGCGACACCGATCCGCTCGCGCCGAACAGCAGCGCCATGCCGTAGAGCAGCACGCCCGACGCCATCGACGAGAGGATCAGATACTTCAGCGCGGACTCGCGCGCGGTGGCCCGCGGCGACATCGCACACAGACAATACAGCGCGAGCGAGAGCAGTTCGAGACCGAGGAAGATGGTCATCAGGTTAGCTGCGCCCGCCATGAGCATCGCACCGCTGGCGCTCCACAGGAGCAAGGCGGTCGAACCCGCGACCTGATCGTCGCGACCGACGCCCACGCCGTAACCGAGCGTGGCCAACGTGGCGACGACGATGATCTCGGAGAACGCGACGCTGAAGCCGCCCTGGATGAACGCCCCGTCGAACGCGACGACGTCGTGACCGTATTGCTGCGCGAGCACGATGCCCGCGCCGGCCAAACTGATCGCCGCAACCAGCACGGCGAGGGTGCGGCGCGTCGCCTTCGGCACGAGCAGATCGAAGAACAACCCGACGAGCGCGCCGAGCGCGACGATCGCGGCCGGCAGCACCGTCAGAAAATCGACCGGTGCCGGAAAGTCAACGGAGGTGGGCGACAACGTTCGCTCCGTTCGCGAGCAACCCGACGAGCGGGTGCGGATTGATGCCGATGAGGACGAAGCCCGCGATCAGCGGCGCGAGCGCGATGCCTTCGATCCAGCTGAGGTCGCGCCGCTCGGGCAGATCGGCGACGGCCGGTCCGTTCATCATCGATTGGAACAGGCGCAACATGTAGGCCGCCGCGAGCACGATCGGCACGAGCGCGATCAGCGCGGCCCACCACAGGCCCGCCCCGAACACGCCGGTGAGGATCAACAACTCGCCCGCGAAGCCGGCGAGGCCGGGCAGCCCGAGCGCGGCGAGCGCGGAGAGCAGCATCGCGCCGGCGAGGCGCGGATTCTTCGTGCCGAGGCCGCCGAGCCGCGTGAGATCGCGCGTCTCCTCGCGCTCTTCGATGAAGCCCAGGGTGAGGAACGTGCTCGCGCTCGAGAGACCGTGCGCGACGATGTACACGACCGCGCCGGCGAGCGCGATCGGATTGAAGCTGAAGATCGCGACCAGGATCAAGCCCAGATGCGAGAGCGAGCTGTACGCGACGATCCGCTTCGCATCGTTCTGCGTCAACGCGACGAGCGCGCCGTAGACGAGCGCGATCAGACCGAGCACGATCATCACCGGCGCCGCCGCGTGCATCTGATCGGTGAGGAACGGCACGCCGATGACGATGAAGCCGTACAGGCCGGCCTTCGACTGGATCGCGCTCACCGCGGCGACCACGGGCGGCGGCGACTCCGCGTACGTGTCGGGCATCCAGGTATGGAACGGCCAGACGGGCGTCTTGATCAGGAACGCGAGCGCGAAGCCGGCGAAGATCCACGAGCCCCAGACTTCGCCCGCGACCGATTGCGGGAGCGCGGGCGTGCCGATCACGTCGGTCGTGCCGTGGACGATGCCGAACGCGGCGGTCGCCAACAACAGCGCGAGCCCGCCGGCGACGTTGTAGATCAGGTAGCGCCAGGCGGCGGTGCCGTGCGAACGCGCGGTCCGCGCCGGCGCGCCCCAGCCGAGCAGCATCAGGAATACCGGGATCAACATCAGATCCCAGAACAGCGCGAACGGCAGCAGATCCTTGGCGAGAAACACGCCCGACATCGCGCCCTGCAAGATGAGCATCTGCGCGGCGAACGCGTTCGCGCGCGGCAGCTTCGCGACGAGCAGCGCGCTGAACGTGATCGCCGCGAGCAGCAACACGATCCAATACGAGATCGGGCCGAAGCCGAAGTGGAAGTTCGCGACGAACGGCCGCGCGAGCCACGGCACCGACGCGTCGGGCGCACCCGCGTCGGCGGCGATGGCGATGAAGGCCAGCGCCGCGACCACGACGCCGATCCACCGTCCGGCACCGGCCGCCGCTTTGGGCAGCGCGTAGAGCGCGAGGCCGATGAGGATCGGTGCGAGGACGAGGGCGGTGACGATCACCGGCCGACCCCGATCACGACGTAGTAGATCGCGAAGCACGCGACGCCGAACGCGATCGTCAGCGCATACGCGCGCACGAGTCCCGTCTCGAAACTGCGGAAGAGATGGCCGAGCCAATTCGCCGAGATGCTCGCCTCACGCACGCCCGCGTCGATCACGCGCGGATCGACCACGCTGCCGAACCAGCGGCCGACGGCCTGCGCCGGTTTGACGAACAGGGCGTCGATCGCGGTGTCGAAGTAAAATGCGTTCGCGAGAATCGCCGGCGTGCGCACCGCCTCGATGCGCAACCGCGGCACGGCGTCGAGCAGCGCGCGCGGGTTGCCGTAGCGCAGAAACGCGACGCCGAAGCCGGCGACGATCAGCACCAGCACGATTGCGCTCGTCACCCAATCGGGCGGCGTGCCCGGCACCGGCACGTCGGCGGGGAACACGGGCGCGAAGAACTGCGTCCACGCGCTCGCGCCGCCGTTCGGGCCGAACGCGATCCAGCCGATGAAGACCGCCGGGACCATCAAGATCGCGACCGGGCCGCTCATCAGCCAAGCCGGCGCGTGGGCCGGCGCGTGCTCTTCTTCTTCCGGATGGCGGCCCGCCGTTTGCGACGTGCCGGCGAGTTCCGGATGGCGCATGCCGAGTTCGCTCGGGTCGATGTTGCCGCGATACGCGCCGAAGAACGTGACCAGGAACATGCGGCCCATGTAATACGCGGTCAGCCCGGCGGTGACGACGCCGACGAACCACATCACGGGATGTCCGTGCGCGAGCGTTGCGCTGAGCACGTCGTCCTTGCTGAAGAAACCGCTGAACCCGGGGACGCCGCAGATCGCGCACACGCCGACCAGCATCGCGGCGAAGGCGAACGGCATCTGCTTGCGCAGGCCGCCCATCTTGCGCACGTCCTGTTCGTCGCCGAGGTTGTGGATGATGATGCCGGCCGTGAGGAAGAGCAGCGCCTTGAAGCACGCGTGCGTGAGGAAGTGCAGGATGCCGGCGCTATACGCCCCGACGCCGGCCGCCATGATCATGTAGCCGATCTGCGACATCGTCGAATAGGCGAGGATGCGCTTGATGTCCCACTGCACGCACCCGAGGATCGCGCCGGTGATCGCGGTGAGCGCGCCGATGGAGCCCGCCAGCATGCGCGCGTCGGCCGACGCCGACCAGAGCGGCGCGAAGCGCGCGATCAGGTACACGCCGGCCGTGACCATCGTGGCGGCGTGGATCAGCGCGGAGACGGGCGTCGGCCCTTCCATCGCGTCGGGCAACCAGGTGTGCAGCGGAACCTGCGCCGACTTCGCGGCCGCGCCGACGAAGAGCGCGAGGCACACGATGAAGAGCTCGCCCGGCGTGAACGCGGTCAGCTTCGCGAAGATGTCGCCATAGCCGATCGCACCGATCTTCGCCACGATGACGAACACCGCGTAGAGGATGCCCACGTCGCCGACCACGTTGATGACGAACGCCTTGCGCGAGGCCGCGACGGCCGAGGGCCGATCGATGTAGTACCCGATCAGCAAGTACGAGGCGAGCCCGACGAGGCCCCAGCCGACGAGCAGCCCGACCACGTTGTCGGAGAGCACCAGCGTGAGCATCGCGAACACGAAGAAATTCAGATACGCGAAGAACCGCGCGAAGGCGCGATCGCCCGCCAAGTACCCGATCGAGTACACGTGGATCAAGAAGCCGACGCCGGTGATGATCAGCGTCCACACCAGCGAGATGCGATCCCACTGCAGACCGAACGCCAGTTGCGGCAGCCACGCGAACAACGGCTGGCGCACGCCCTCGAGCGAGCCGTCGACCAGCGTCGCGCTGCCCCACTCAGAGAGCGCCGCCATGAACGACACGCCGACCAGCGCCGAACCGATGGGCCCCGCGAGCGACCGCAACTGCGGCCCGAATGCCCACAGCACCACCGCCCCCGCCAACGGTCCGAGCCAAATCAAAAGCAAGAGCGGATGCATGGTTTACCGGCGCTCCGCCCCGGGCTGCGCGCGCCCCACGTCGTGCTGCACTCGCTCCATCACCAACTATCCTTTGAGCGTCGAGACTTCGTCGACGTCGACGAAGGCCGTTTTGCGGAAGACGATCACCACGATGGCGAGGCCGATCGCGGCCTCCGCGGCGGCGACCGTGATGACGAGAAACGCGAAGATGTGGCCGGCGTTGTTGCCCCAGCTGCGCGCGAACGTGATCAGCGCGAGGTTCGCCGAGTTGAACAGCAGCTCGATCGACATCAACTGGATGAGCGGGTTGCGCCGTGCGATCACGCCGACGATCCCGATGAAGAACAGGATCGCCGAGAGCGTGACGTAGGCTTCGACCGGTGCGATCATCGCGCGATCCGTTCCCGGCCCGGCTTCGCGATCGGCTCCCGGTTGCGCTTGGGCCGGCGCGAGGGCGGCGGCCCGTCGTCGCCGGCGAGCAGCACGACGCCGATGATCGCGACCATCAGCACGAACGCCGTGACCTCGAACGGCAAGAGGTTGTGGTGGAAGAGCGCGTTGCCGAAGTCGGCCACCGAACCGAAGACGTCGGCTTGGCCGGTGAGACCGTAGATGGCCTCCGGCGCGAACGGCGTGAGCAGCGCCGCGACGACGACCACCGCCGCGCCGACCGCGGCGCAGACGAGCGCGGGGCCGAGGATGCGCGGCGCGCGATCGGGGCCGGCGGCGAACGGCTTGACGCCGCTCGAGAGCAGCGCGATGACGAACACGAAGAGGATCAGGATCGCGCCGCTGTAGACCACGATCTGGATCACCGCCAGAAATTCGGCGTGCAGCGTCAGGTACGTGATCGCAAGCGCAATGAAGTTCGCCAGCAGTCCGACGACGCTATACACCGGCTTCGAAGCGGTGACGACGAAGAGCGCGCTCGCGACGAGCGCAAGCGCGAGCAGCACGAAGCCGATCATCCGGCGAGGCCCTTGCGCTGATCCTTGAGGATCGTGCCACGATGCGTCGCGTTGTAGCCGGTCGCGATGTCGACGGTCGATTTTTCCTCGGCCACCGAGCCGAGGTCCGAGGGAATCCCGTTCGGGCGCTCGTCGGGTGCCGAGCCGACGCCCGCCTCGGGCGGCACCAGCAGCCGGTCTTTCGCGTAGACGAACGCGCCGCGGCGGTAATCGGCCATCTCGAAGCGCGGCGTGAGCACGATCGCGTCGGTCGGGCACGCTTCCTCGCAGAGCCCGCAAAAGATGCAGCGCAGTTCGTCGATCTCGTACCGGCCCGCGTAGCGCTCGCCGGGCGAATGCCGGTCGGTCGGCGTGTTCTCCGCGCCGATCACCGTGATCGCGTTCGCCGGACAGGCGATCGAACAGAGCTCGCAGCCGATGCAACGTTCCTTGCCGTCGGCGTAGCGGCGCAGTTCGTGCAGCCCGTGAAAGCGCGGTGCGTGCTGCTTCTTGATCGTCGGGTACTCGATCGTCGGCTTCTTCTGGAAAAAGTACTGGAACGTGGTAAAGAAGCCCATGAAGAGCGCGCCGACGTTGAAGAGATTCTTGCGATGGTCGCGGTCGTCGGACATTATTGCGGACCGCCTCCGAACGCCACCGCGACGGCGGTGAGGATGAGGTTGAAGGTCGCGACCGGCAAGAGAACCTTCCATCCGAAATCCATCAGGCGATCGTACCGCAGACGCGGGAGCGTGGTGCGCAGCCAGATGTAGAAGAAGAGAAAGAACGCGGCCTTTACGATGAACCACGCGAGGCCGATGAACGGGTTGCCCGACGGCCCGAAGAGCGGGTTCCAGCCGCCGAGGAACAGCAGCGTCGCGATGCACGACACCGTGATCATGTTCAGGTACTCGGCGATGAAGAACAGCCCGAAGCGCAGCCCGGAGTACTCGGTGTGGAAGCCGCCGACGAGTTCGGTCTCCGCTTCCACCAGGTCGAACGGCGCGCGATTGGTCTCGGCGACGGCGGTGATGATGTAGATCACGAACCCGACGATCTGCGGCACGATGAACCACATGCGGTGCTGCGCGGAGACGATCGTCGAGAGCGACGTGGAGCCGGCAAGGATCAGCACGCCGATCACCGACATCGTCATCGAGAGCTCGTAGGAGATCATCTGGGCGGTCGCGCGGACCGAGCCGAGCAACGGAAACTTCGAACCCGACGCCCAGCCGGCGAGCGAAATGCCGTAGACGCCGATCGAGCCGATCGCGAAGAGGAACAGGATGCCCGCATCGACGTTGCCCACGCTCCACGGGCCGTCGCTGCTGCCGGTGAACGGAATGATTGCGAACGTGCCCATCGCGCAGATCAGCGAGATGAACGGCGCGAGGCGATAGATCAGCGGATCGGCCGTGTCGGGCGTGAGATCTTCTTTGAACATCATCTTCGCCGCGTCGGCCGCCGGTTGCATCATGCCCCACGGGCCGGTGCGGTTCGGCCCCGGGCGTAACTGCATCCACGCCATGATCTTGCGCTCGAAGAGCATCGAGTACGCGAACGTCGTGATGACGACGAGCAGCACGATCGCCGACTTCACCAGGACGATCAGCCAGAGCGGAACCGCAGCGATGGCGCTGCTCACGCGAGTACCCCGGCTTCGGCGGCGCGCCGTTTGGCCGCAATGGTGACGGCGACCGCGCCGCGCAACGCGTTCGCGGGTGCGGCGGGCACGCCCGCGACGATGGCGACGGCACCTTCGGGCACGTGCGTGTCGAACGCGACGGTCAGGCCGTCGAGCCGCACGCGTTCCGGGCCGGCGAGGTCGATCGCGTCGCCCTCCTCGAGCTCGAACGCCGCGGCGCTCGCCGGGTGCATCCTCGCGCGCGGCGTGAGCCGCAGTTCGCCGAGCCGGTCGTCGTGTGCGAGCGTGCCGCCGCCGCTGAAGATCGACGCCTCGACGATCACGCGCAGCGTCTCACCCGAGGCGATGGCGCGCGGCGCGCCGTCGGGCGCGGGCAGCGGCGGGTTCTGCGGCGTCGCCGCCGCGAGTTCGCGAATCGTCGCATCGAGCGCGGCGGGAGCCGGCAACGCGATGCCGAGCAGGTCCGCGAGCGCGACGAGCATGTCGCCGTCGGCGAGGGTCGATTCGGGTGAGGGCACGGCAGCCGACACGGGCAGCACGTCGCCCGCCAAATCGGTCGTCGTCCCCGTCTTCTCGAAGGCGCTGCACGCCGGCAGGATCAACGTCGCGAGCTCGGCCGTCTCGGTCATGAACAGTTCGCTCACGACCACGAACGGCGTCGCCCGCAGCGCGGCGATGGCGAGCTCGCGATCCGGGAAATGCAGCACCGGATTCACGCCGAGCAGCGCGAGCGCGCGCAGCTTCCCGTCGCGCGCCGCTTCGAACATGCCGCGCGTGTCGAGGCCGCCGTCGCGCGGCAGCATGCCGACCGCTTCGGCGCCGAACGCGTTGGGCTGTTCGCCCGGCACGTAGAGGCGGAACGTCGTCGTCGCGTGGTCGAGCGCGCCGGCCCAGGCGGCGATCGCGTGCGCGTCGGCGACTTCGATGCCGTCCCACACGATCGCGACGTGCTTGGCACCGGACGGGATGCGTTTCACCGCGTCGGCGAACGTCGCCACGCGCACGCACGGCAGCACCGCGGAGGCGAGGTGATCGCCGATCGAGATCAGCGTCGCGCCGTTCGCAACGGCCTTGCGCACGCGCAGGTCGAGCACCGGCGCGGTCTGCGCGGGCGGCACGCCGTAGGTGATGACGACGTCGGCCGCGGCGAGTTCGGCGTGATGGCCGCGGATCGGTAGCGGGCCGGGCCACGCGCGCACCATGCGGCCCGCGCGCCAATCCAAATTCTCGACGCCGAGCGCACGATAGACGTGCTGCAGCAAGAACGCCTCTTCGTTGAGGAGGCGGCCGCCGCCGATCGCGCCGACGCTCGCGGCACCGTCCGCCGCGATCGCATCGCGCACGGCGTTGGCCCAGAGTTCGATCGCATCGTCCCAGCCGATCTGTATCCACTCGCCATTCTGTCGGTAGAGCGGCGAGGTCAGGCGGCCGTCGTCGGTCACGTAGCCGATGTTGTAGCGGCCACGATCGCAGAGCCACCCGTCGCTGATCGCGTCGTCTTCTTCCACGCTCATCGTGCGCGCGATCTGCTGCACGCGCCCGTCGACGTGCATCTGACAGCCGACGCTGCACTGCATGCAGGTCGTCGTCGTGCGGTGGTTGTCCCACGGCCGCGAGCGGAAACGATACGTCTTCGAGGTGAGCGCGCCGACCGGGCACAGTTCGGTGACGTTGCCCGTGAAGTCGGAGCGATACGGATGACCGGTCGCGGTCGCGATGATCGCGTGCGCGCCGCGATCGTCGGTGCGCAGCGAGCGTTCGTGCGTGATCAGATCGTCGAAGCGAACGCAACGCAGGCAGAGGATGCAGCGTTCTTCGTCGAGCACGATCGTCGGCCCGAGGTCGACGGCCTTCGGCTTCGATGATTTCGCATCGATCATGCGCGAGGCGCCCTGGCCGTAGGCCATCGCGAAGTCTTGCAGATCGCACTCGCCGCCCTTGTCGCAGATCGGACAATCCAGCGGGTGGTTGAGTAGCAGCAGCTCGAGCACCGCGCGCCGGCCTTCGTTGGCCTTGTCGCTGAGCGTGCGCACGACCATCTTGTCGGCGACCGGCGTGTTGCAGCCGATCTGCAGCTTCGGCATGCCGTCGATCTCGACCAGGCAGATGCGGCAGAGGCCGGCCGGACCGAGCTTCGGATGATAGCAGTAGACCGGGATGTCGCGATGGATCAGCTTCGCGGCCTCGACCACCAGCGTGCCCTTCGGAACCTGGAGATCGATGCCGTCGATCGTGACGGTGACGAGGTCGGTCGCGGGAACGGTCGCCGACATCAGACCGCGACCCGTTCCGGCACGGGCGTCGCGCGCTCGATGTACGCACGGAACTGGCCCTCGAAGCGGTCGAGCACCGAACCGAGGAACGGTTCGATCGAATCGCCGAGCGCGCACAGGTTCAGCCCCGTGATCTGATGGCAGGCCGACTTCATCACGTCGATGTCGGAGGGAACGCCGCGGCCGTCGATGATGCGCGCGAGCGTCTTCTCGATCCAGCTGCCGCCCTCGCGGCACGGCGTGCATTGACCGCACGATTCGTGCGCGTAGAACCGGATCAGCGCGAACGAGGCTTTCACGAAATCGGTCGTGTCGTCGAACACGACCATCGCGCCCGAGCCCAGCATCGAGCCGGCCTTCGCGATCGTGTCGAAATCGTAGCTGAGGTCGAGGTGCTCCTCGAACAAACACGCCGAGGAACCACCGCCGGGCTGCACGCCGAGGAACGTGCGGCCGTCGCGCAGTCCGCCCGCGCACTCATCGATCAGCTGACGGATCGTGATGCCGAGCGGCACCTCATAGTTGCCCGGCTTCTTCACGTGGCCCGAGATCGACACGACCTTGTAGCCCGGCGAGCGCTCGGGGCCGACGCTCGCGAACCACGCGGCGCCGTGCTTGAGGATGTGCGGCAAGTACGCGAGCGTCTCGACGTTGTTGACCACCGTCGGTTCGCCGTAGAGTCCCTTGATCGCGGGGAACGGCGGTTTGAGACGCGGCTCGCCGCGCTTGCCTTCGAGCGAATTGAGCAGACCGGTCTCTTCGCCGCAGATGTAGGCGCCGGCGCCGCGGTGGATCGTGAACTCCAGGTCGTAGTCCGAGCCGAAGATGCCTTTGCCGATGATGCCGGCCTCGCGCGCCTGACGCGCCGCGTCGCGCATGATCTCGAAGCCGTCCTGAAACTCGCCGCGGATGTAGATGAACGCGTGATGGCATCCGATCGCATACGCGGCGATCAGGATGCCCTCGATGATCTGATGCGGCGTCTGCTCGAGCAGCATGTGGTCCTTGAACGTGCCGGGCTCGGCCTCGTCGCAGTTGCACACGATGTAGCGCGGACGGCCGTTGTTCGGCAAGAACGACCACTTGCGGCCGGTCGGGAAGCCCGCGCCGCCGCGGCCACGCAGGTTCGAGCCGGTGCACTCGTCGGCAACGGCCTTCTGTCCGAGCTCCTTCACCGCACGTTCCAGTTGCACGTAGCCGCCCGTCGAGCGGTACACGTCGATGTCGCGCAGGTTCAACTCGCCGATTCCCTTCGTGAGGATCTCGACGACCGGGCTCGCCATGTCAGTGATGTCCTCCGTCGCCCGACGAGGGGCGCAGTTGCGATTCGCGCACGAGCCGTTCGCGCGAGCGCGCCGCGAACGCCGGATCGTTGACCACGCGATCGAGCATGATCACGCCGCTGCGATCGCCCACGCCGCCGGCGTTGTTGGGGTCGGAGACGCCGACGCCGCCGGCCGACTTGCGGCCCGTGTCCTGTTCGACCTTCCACGTGCGGCCCGGCGCTTGCGTCTGCGCGAGCGGCTTCACCGGGAACGTGCCGCCACGCATCGCCGCGAGCATGTCGTCGACCATCGCGGGCGTGAGGTCGTAGCGGAAGCGCAGGTTGATTTGCATGCACGGCGCGCGGTCGCACGCCGCCAGACACTCGACCTCTTCGTACGAGAAGAGCCCGTCGGAGGTCGTCTCGAGATGGCCGATGCCGAGCTGCTCGCGGAAGTACGCCATGATCTCGTCCGCGCCGTTGATGATGCACGAGAGGTTGCGGCACAC